>JAEEGK010006139.1_pt1 | contig 28942 bp, 23 predicted proteins | sample 8958771 | NCBI WGS metagenome assembly JAEEGK01 (sample SAMN16246547, study PRJNA631951) | gut metagenome | biome: gut microbiome; feature: rumen; material: SC-attached | host: Bos | place: Iran: Karaj | collected 2018-10 | reverse complement strand
TCGTACAGGTCAAAGAAGGTGAGAACATCGAGCGCGCGCTGAAGAAATTCAAACGCAAATTCGAGAAGACGGGTGTCATCCGTGAGCTCCGCTCCCGCAAGACGTTCGAGAAACCGTCCGTGAAGAAGCGCGAGATGATGAACAAGGCCATCTACGTCCAGAAGCTGCAGCTCCGGGACGAGTAAGTCCTAAAAAAAGCCTTATGAAGGTGATTGGTCGTCGTATCAATCACCTTCATTTTTTATAACTTTGTTCCATGGAAAGCGCAAAAGTATATTACACCGACTTCCGGACGACGGCTTTCGGTGAGAGCATGCCGGCCAAACTGAAACGGCTTGCACGAAAGGCAGGAATCGCCGATATCGACATGGATGGCAAATTCGTCGCCATCAAGATGCATTTCGGGGAGCTGGGCAACGTCAGCTATCTCCGTCCCAACTACGCCAAGGCTATTGTCGACCTCGTCAAGGAACTCGGCGGAAAGCCGTTCCTTACCGACTGCAACACCATGTATCCGGGCTTCCGGAAGAATGCCCTGGAGCATCTGGAGTGTGCCTGGGAGAACGGCTTCACGCCACTTTCGGCCGGCTGCCCGGTAATCATCGCCGACGGCCTGAAAGGAACCGACGACATCGCCGTACCGGTGGAAGGCGGCCAGTACACGAAAGAGGCGCTCATCGGTCGCGCCGTCATGGACGCCGACGTGTTCATCAGCCTCACCCACTTCAAGGGACATGAGATGACGGGCTTCGGCGGCGCCATCAAGAACATCGGCATGGGCTGCGGCTCACGCGCCGGAAAGAAGGACCAGCACTCCGCCGGCAAGGCCATCATCTATGAGGAGAAATGCCGGGGCTGCCGCCGCTGCCAGAAGGAATGCGCCAACGGCGGCCTGGTGTTCGACGAGGCAGCCCGGAAGATGCGCGTGGACGAAAGCCACTGCGTGGGTTGCGGACGCTGCCTCGGCGCCTGTAACTTCGATGCGATCGACTTCGCCCAGAACCAGGCGATTTCCATCCTCAACGCCAAGATGGCGGAATACACCAAGGCGGTCGTCAGCGGACGCGAACACTTCCACCTGGCTCTCATCCTGGACGTTTCACCCTATTGCGACTGCCATGCCGAGAATGACGCACCTATCCTGCCGGATATCGGCATGTTCGCGTCGAAAGATCCCGTGGCCCTCGACCAGGCCTGCGCTGACGCTTGCCTTAAGGCAGAACCGCTGCGGAACTCGGTACTCGGTGACCATCTGCACGAGCATGGCTTCCACGACCACCACGATCATTTCAAGAACACCACCCCCGAATCAGAGTGGGAGACCCAACTGATCCACGGTGAAAAGATCGGGCTGGGAAGCCGTCAGTACGAACTGGTCTTTATGAAATAGGCCTACTCCGACGGGTCGGCATTGAGGGTGTTCCAGAGCAGGTCTTTCAGCTCCGGGATGCCCTCGCCCGTCATGGAGGAGATCAGGACGGAAGGGACCTTGCGCGGAAGATGACGCCGGACTTCCTTACGAAGTTCATCGTCGAGCATGTCGCACTTGGTAATAGCCACGACACGCTGTTTGTCAAGGAGTTCCGGATTGTAGAGCTTGAGCTCGCGCTGCAGGATGCGATATTCACCGGCGATGTCCTTCGAATCGGCCGGGATCATGAAGAGCAGCATCGCGTTGCGCTCGATGTGGCGCAGGAACCGCAGGCCCAGTCCTTTGCCTTCGTGTGCGCCTTCGATGATGCCGGGGATGTCGGCCATCACGAACGAACGGTCGTCGTAGTAATTCACGATGCCCAGCTGCGGCTCCAGCGTCGTGAAGGCGTAGTCCGCAATCTTGGGCTTGGCCGCCGAGACCACGCTCAACAGCGTCGATTTGCCAGCGTTCGGGAAGCCCACCAGACCGACGTCAGCCAGCACCTTGAGTTCCAGCACGAACCATCCCTCGACACCCGGTTCGCCGGGCTGCGCATAGCGCGGCGTCTGGTTGGTCGCGCTCTTGAAATAGTTGTTGCCCAGGCCGCCGCGGCCGCCGCGCGCCAGGATCTTCTCCTCACCGTCTTCCAGGATCTCGAACAGCACCTCGCCCGTCTCTCCGTCGCGCGCCACGGTGCCCAGCGGCACCTGCAGGATGATATCCTCTCCCTGCTTGCCGTGCTTGAGCTGGCCGCTGCCCGCACCGCCGTCTTCCGCCTTGATGTGCTTCTTGTACTTGAGGTGGATGAGCGTCCACATCTGCTTGTTGCCGCGCAGGATGATGTGGCCGCCCCGGCCGCCGTCGCCGCCGTCCGGGCCGCCCTTGGGCACGTACTTGGCCCGGTGCAGGTGCATCGACCCGTTGCCACCGTCGCCGCTCTTGCAGAAGATGCGGACGTAGTCTATGAAATTAGTGCCTGTTTCGAAACTCATATCTCTCAATCTTTCAGTTTCTTATACTTAAATCGCTTGGGTTCGGCGTTGCCGAGGCGCATCTTGCGGTTGGCTTCATACTCACTATAGGTACCTTCAAAGAAATAGACCTGGGAGTCGCCTTCGAAGGCGAGGATGTGGGTGGCGATACGGTCGAGGAACCAGCGGTCGTGGGAAACCACGACCGCGCAGCCGGCGAAGTTCTCGAGGCCTTCTTCAAGGGCGCGGATCGTATTGACGTCCACGTCGTTGGTCGGCTCGTCGAGGAGCAGGACGTTGGCGTTCTCCTTCAGCGTCAGGGCCAGGTGCAGGCGGTTGCGCTCGCCGCCGGAGAGCACGCCGCATAATTTCTCCTGGTCGGCGCCAGCAAAGTTGAAGCGCGAGATGTACGCCCGTGCATTCACTTCTTTATTCCCCAGCTTCACATACTCGCTGTTTTCAGAAATCGTCTCATAGACAGTCAGATCCGGATCGATCTGCTTGTGTTGCTGGTCCACGTAGGCGATTTTCACCGTCTCTCCTACCTCAAACGATCCGGCATCCGGCTTTTCGTAGCCCATGATCAGGCGGAAGAGCGTGGTCTTGCCGGCGCCGTTCGGGCCGATGACACCCACGATGCCGGCCGGTGGCAGCGAGAAGGTCAGGTTCTCGAAGAGCACCTTGTCGCCGTAGGCCTTGCTGACGCCCTTGCACTCGATGACTTTGTTGCCGAGGCGAGGGCCGTTGGGAATATAGATTTCGAGCCGTTCTTCCTTCTGCTTCGTATCTTCGTTGAGCATCTTCTCGTAAGCGTTGAGTCGCGCCTTGCCCTTGGCCTGACGGGCCTTGGGGGCCATCCGCACCCATTCCAGCTCTCGTTCCAACGTCTTGCGGCGCTTGCTCTCCTGCTTCTCTTCCATGGCCAGCCGCGCACTCTTCTGCTCCAGCCACGAGGAATAATTTCCCTTCCAGGGAATGCCTTCGCCGCGGTCGAGCTCGAGAATCCAGCCCGCCACGTTGTCGAGGAAGTAGCGGTCGTGCGTCACGGCGATCACCGTGCCTTTGTATTGCTGCAGGTGTGCTTCCAGCCACTGGATGGATTCGGTATCGAGATGGTTCGTGGGCTCGTCGAGGAGCAGTACGTCCGGCTCGCGAAGCAGCAGGCGGCACAGGGCTACGCGGCGGCGTTCGCCGCCGCTGAGCGTGGCCACCGACGCTTCGGGATCGGGGCACTGCAGGGCGTCCATCGCACGCTCCAGTTTGGCGTCGATGTCCCAGCCACCGGCATGATCGATGGCTTCCGTCAGTTCGCCCTGGCGCATGATCAATTCGTTCATTTTGTCGTCGTCCATGGGTTCCAGGAAGGCCTGGTTCACCGCTTCATATTCTTTCAGCAGGTCCATGACTTCCTGTACGCCTTCCTGCACCACTTCCAGCACGGTCTTGCTGTTGTCGAGCTGTGGTTCCTGCTCCAGGTATCCCACGGTATAGCCCGGGGCGAAGACCACCTCGCCGTGCGTCGGCGTCTCGATGCCTGCGATGATCTTCATCAAGGTCGACTTGCCGGCGCCGTTCAGGCCGATGATGCCGATCTTGGCGCCATAGAAGAATGAGAGATAGATGTCCTTGAGGATTACTTTGTTGTTGTGCGGCAAAATCTTGCTCACACCGTTCATCGAGAAGATGATCTTTTCGTCAGCCATGTCAAATCAAATTGCGTTGTTTCAGGTAGAATCTGATGAGGTCCACGACTTTTTCGATGTCGTTGCCGAGTTTCGAAGCGTCGATGCAAAGGTCGTAGCTCGCCGAGTCGCCCCATTTCTTGAAAGTATAGTAGTTGTAGTATTCCGCGCGCTTGCGGTCGCCCACTTCGATGAAGCGGCGCGCCTCTTCCTCGGTTTTACCGCCAACCCGCATCAGATTCTGCACCCGGTCTTCCAGATCCGCGCAGATGAAAACTGTCACCAGTTTCGGCTCTTCGCGGAGGATGTAGTCCGCGCAGCGGCCTACAATGATACAATCTTCCTTCGCTGCGATCTTCTGCATGACCTCGCTCTGAATCTTGAAGAGCTGTTCCTCCGTCATCACGGTGTTCGTGCCGGCACGGTTGTATAACGCGCTTCCAAACAAGGACCGGAAGCCCTGCAGGGCCGTGCGGAAGCCCCGGGTGGAATGCTCGTCGCGCTGCTCGAAAAAGGCCTCGTCCAAGCCGCTTTCACGGGCCACCTCGGCCAGCAGTTCCTTGTCATAGACCTTCAGGCCGAATTCTTCAGACAGGCGCCGGGCCAGACCCAGTCCGCCCGCGCCGATTTGCCGTCCGATAGAAATAATCAAATGGGATTCCATATCGCGTCAGATTGTATCAGTTACTTCAATAGGTTCGGGGACAGGCGTTTCCTTCTTCTCCGCGGCCGCAGCCGCCATTTCGCGCCGGAAATTCTTCTTGAGGCCGGCCAGCATAATCTCCGAGACCACCACGGCCGCCAGGTCGGAGGCCGGCATGCTGAACCACACACCATCTGCACCGAACCAGATCGGCAGGATCGCCAGGAAGGGCAGCAGGAAGATCAGTTGCCGTGAAAGGGACAGGAAAATCGCCTTGTTGGCCATGCCGATGCTCTGGAAGAAGTTAGAGATAACCATCTGCCGGCCGACAATGCAGAAAACCAGCACCGTAATGCGGAAGCCATGCGCCGCCAGGCCGATCAGTTCCTCGTCGCGTGTAAAGAGCGAAACCGCGGCCCGGGGGATAAGCATACCCACCAGGAAGCAGGTAAACGTCACTGCGAGAGCGCATTTGATGGTCAACCGCAGCACTTCCAGCGCACGGTCATACTGTTTTGCGCCGTAGTTGTAACCCGCGATGGGCTGCATGCCCTGGGTGAAACCCATGACAATCATCAGGAACAGGAAAACCAGCCGGTTCACGATGCCGTAGGCACCGATGGCCAGGTCGCCGCCGTATTTCTTGAACTGGTTGTTGATGAAGATCACCACAAAGCAGGAAGCCACGTTCATCAGAAACGGCGCCAGGCCGATGGCCAGCGAACGCTGGGCGATACCCCAGTCCAGGCCGAAGGTCTCGCGCGACAAGTGCAGAAATTCGCGCCTGTCGCAGATAATGTACATAATCCAGACCAGCGAAGTGGCCTGTGAAATGACTGTGGCGATGGCCGCGCCCTGGATGCCCATCTTGAAGACGAAAATGAAGATCGGGTCGAGGATCATGTTGAGCGTCACCGTCAGGATGGTCGCATACATGGCCTTCTGCGGATGCCCCGACACGCGCACGATGGAGTTCAGGCCGAAGTACAGGTGCGTGATCACATTGCCCAGCAGGATGGGGATCATGTAGCTGCGCGCGTAAGGCAGCGTGGCGTCGCTCGCACCGAAGAAACGCAGGATCGGATTGAGGAAGACCAATGCGATGGTGGCGAACAGGACGCCGACCAAGACGTTCAGGATGAAGACGTTGCTGAGTACTTTCTTGGCCACGGGATAGTTCTTCTGGCCCAACAGCACGGAAATCAGGGTGGCGCCGCCGACGCCCACGAGAGTGCCGAAAGCGGCCGACAGGTTCATCAGCGGGAAAGTCAGCGCGAGGCCGGAAATGGCCATCGGCCCGCATCCCTGCCCGATGAAGATGCTGTCCACCATATTATAGAGCGAGGAGGCGGTCATCGCGATGATCGCAGGCATCGCGTACTTCTTCAGCAGTTTGCCGACCGGCTCCGTGCCCAGTTCAAGAGGAATGTTTTCTGCCATAGTTTGCAAAGTTACAAAAAAAGCGTTAGCGCAAATGGGGCCAGAGCCGACGGTAGAAGGCAGCTTTCTTTTCGAGCGCGAGTGGATAGGCGCGGGAAGTGGAGGGCATTCGCCAGAAAGTCAGCGGGCGCACCCCCATCGATAGCGCGACCTTCCCACCCACCGGCGGCTCAGCGCAACCGAAGGTTTCAACGATAACATCCGTGGCCTTCTGGCCGGTGGTCACCAACGTCCGGCATGCAGGGATGCTTGCCAGCAGTTCCGGCAGATCAGTCGGTTTGACTATTTCGAGAAACTTATCAGAAGCATTGTCTTTCAGGCGCTTGACTTCGCAGGCCGTATCATAGAGTGCCAGCCCTCGCTCCCGGCAAAATGCTTCCACCATCGTTTGGTCAAAACGTTTCTGCCCAGGCACGTCGAAATGATCTTTGTCCTCGAAAAACAACAGCCCCATCACCCGCCAGAAATCGTTGTTCCAGTTTGGGTAATAGAAAGGCATTGACCACCGCTTTGGCTGCGGCGGAAAGCTCCCGAGGAAGAGAATCGTCGCATTGTCAGGAAGGAAAGGCTCAAAGGGATGTCGTTCCGTATCCATGTCGTAAAGATACGCATCTTCTGGCAATTTCTCCAACTTTCCGCTAACGGCCATGTGGGAGCTTTTTGTTATCTTTGCGGCATGAAAACACTGAAATGGGCAGGAGTCTTCCTTCTTCTTCTAATCACAGCATTTTTTATCACGAGATGGATCGGCATGGGCTTGAACAAACGTACACCGGATGGGGGCATCAATGAGTCCATGTACATGGATATCAATGGTTCGAGACAATGGATCAATATCTATGGGCAGAACCTTGACAACCCCGTTCTCCTGTATCTTCACGGCGGACCCGGTAGTTCGACAAGCATACTTGACTATGCTTTCACGAGAAAGTGGAGTGATGTATACACGGTGGTTACCTGGGATCAGCGCGGATGTGGAAAGAGTTACGACAAGTCCAACCGGGAAACCATTTCCGCGGACATTATGATGGCGGACGGGGTGGCGATGACGGAGTTCCTGCGCAAGCATTTGCATGTGGACAAGATCACCTTGCTCGGACACTCCTGGGGATCCTATTTCGGTGCAAATCTGGCGCTTAAGTATCCCGACTATTACGAAGCCTTTATCGGAACGGGGCAGTTTATCGATGATGCTGAAAACGAAAAGCGCCTTTACGAGGCCTCGTTGGAATGGTCAAAAGACGACCCGGAAGGCAGGGAAATCGTTGAACGATGGTATCCCAACCGGCATGCAGGACTCGATTATCTGGCTTTGCGGAACAAAATCCTGAAGCGATACGGCTATGACATGATGAAAGACGGGACCGACTACAATGTATTCTTTACGGCGCTTTTCAATCCCAACTATTCGTTGAAGGATTATGTGACCGTTCTGGGTAATATGGATGATTGTTTTGAACCCTATTATGTATTCTTGAATTCAGAGGGTTTTAGAAACATGTCCCTTCTCGGTAGATACGATTACGCGATGCCTTTTTACAATATCGATGGTGACATGGATTACCAGACCAATTTTGAGCTTGCCTGCGAATACTTCCAACAGGTAAATGCGCCTGCCAAGCAACTGTTCGTCATGAAAAATGCCACGCATGGGCTGCTCGAATCGCGTTCAGAAGCGTTTTCCGGTTTTGTTCACGAAATAGCGGAAATACAACATCCATGACGAAGATTTTGTTCATCTGTCTGGGCAACATTTGCAGGAGCCCGATGGCCGAGGCCATCATGAAGCATCTGGCCGCCGAGGCCGGCCGTTCCGACGAATTCGAGATTGCCTCGGCCGCCGTCAGTGAGGAGGAATGGGGTAATCCAATCTATCCGCCGGCAGCGGCTATCCTGCGCCAGTACGGCATTCCTTACGACGGACAAAGAATTGCCCGTCAGATGAAAGCATCTGATTATGAGAAATATGATCTGATCATCGCCATGGATGAAGCCAACATCCGCGGCATCCGTCGCATCGCCGGCGGCGATCCGGACAACAAAATCCGCCTGCTGCTCGACTATGCCGGCGAACACAGAAATGTCGCCGATCCCTGGTACACCCGCGATTTCGAGACTGCCTTTGACGACATCCTCAAAGGATGCCGCGCCTTGCTCGCCGCCCTTCCCCGTTCAAAGGCGCAGTAATTTGGCAACCTCCTTATCTGTCGCTCCTTTATTCCGTATCAGGCTCCATCTTAATCGATACCTTTCCGGGCGGGGAAGATTGAGCACTTTCTCCATCGTTTCCATCTTTTTGCCATGACAAAGTATCAGGATCATCGTCTTGTAGATTCGATAATCTTTGGCATAGGTATCTTCCTTTAAGTCATACTCACTGCCGGTATTCGCATTCAGGGCCGTCACCATCTCTTCGTATGATCCGTAATACGCGATTGCCGCTTCATAATCGATGCAATTGTATTTTCTGATCGTGTAGTCCGTGAGCTGTTGGAGTTCGCGGCGCGGGAGATTCTCTGTAACTTTCTCGATTTCAGTATAATCCAACCATCTCCTATTTTTACGGCAAGCTTTCACGGTATAGAGCGCTTTTCGAAGCGCCCAACGGGCTTTGTCAATTCGTAATTTCTTTGAGAAAGGATACTTTTCGTTGGCATAGGCCAGGAAGTTCCACTGGCCCTCTTCTGCCCTGAGCGCCAGATGGCCTTCTACGGGATTATTGTAAACGTAGGCGATGGCCGTGCGGATCTTTTTGTGGATGAACTTGGGCGCACATCCGAATGGCGTATTGAATAACGGACCCGTCAGTCCGTAATGCCGGTTGTAGAGTTTCGTAAAGATGCTGGTATAGTCCCTGACGAACGCCCTGAACCGGTCTGGGTCCCGCACATAGACAATGAGATGGATATGATCGGGCATCATGCTGATACCCAGGATCTTGATCCCGTATCTGCAGGCAACGACCGTGATGACAGAAAATAAAATCAGATAGTCCTTGACGGAGTAGAAAATCAAGTACCCTTTCCGGGTGTTCTGATAAACATGGTGTACGGCATCTGCCCTGACAATCGGTTTTTTCCTTCCCTTCATATCGTTCGCCTCTTAAATGATTTGACAGGAGCCGCACCGTGCAACTACTGCATTTCAAAGATCGGGAACAATTTTGTTTTATGCAAATCGTATTTCGCCACCCGCCATCCCTGTCCCCTTTTCCGCTGCAATGTACACATCCGTCGTTCAGCGTCTTACGCAAAGTCCCCCTCCTTCATAAACAAGGGGAGGACTTTCTGTAAATATCTGAAAATCAGATGCGTCCGTTGCAGCGCCAGGAGCAACAAAAAATAATCAAAGCAGCACCCTGATGACGAACCAGAGTCCAAGAGTTCCCAGAAGGACGATGAGGATGGTCGGCCAGAGACCGAGGGTGGAGACCATCGAGTCCCAGACCATGTCGAAGTTGAGGGCCAGCCAGATACAGAGGATTGTAAAAAACAGGATGCCCAGAGCGTAGAGCAACGCCTTGCCTCTGTAGCCGATAAGCAGGAACCAGGCCTCGAGGACCAATGCGCCTCCGAGCAGATAAACCAGGCCTTTCCATCCGACAAGCACACGTTCCATGAATGCCTGTACGACGGGAATGGCAAAATAACTGATGACACCGACCACCACCAGCGCGATGACGATCAGCGTGCCGTTGGTCTTCCGGTCCGTTTTGTTTTTGTCCTTGGTTTTGGTCTTAGATTGTGATGCCATCAAAACGAGGGTATTAGAATATCAGGCTGAGAATGAATACTTCCAGCATGGCGGCCAGGCCGATGACCAGCGTCATCATCGTCTGGGTGCGGTAGCCATCCTGCGGAGTCAGTTCGCCGAAGCTGGTGACGACCCAGAAATAAGAGTCGTTTGCGTGGGAAACAGTCATGGCACCGGCGCCGATAGCAACCACGACCAGCGCCGCGTCGACCGGCGTAGCGAAGCCCAGGGCGGCCAGCAGCGGCGCCACAATGCCTGCCGTCGTAGTGATGGCCACGGTGGAGGATCCCTGCGCACTTTTGAGCACGGCGGCCAGCAGGAACGGGAAGAAGATACCGATGGCCTTCAATGTTTCGGCGTGAGATGTGATGAAGTTTACCATGTCGGACGAGGCGATGACCTTGCCCAGCACACCGCCCGCCGCCGTTACGAAGAGGATGGGGCCGACGGTCTTCAGCGTATCGTTGGTCAGCGTATAGAAATCTTTGCCCTTTCCGGCGTTAAACAGCTGGATAATAGCCAATACGGCACCCACCGAAAGGGCCATGACGGGCGTGCCCAGGAAAATCAGGATGTCGGCCAACTTGCTGTCACCGTGCGTCATGGACACGAATGAGGCAACGCCCATCAGCAGGATGGGCACGAGAATCGGCGCCAGAGCGTCCAGCGCACCGGGCAGTTTGCCATATTCGGCTTTCAGTTCTTCGTAGGTCTTGACGGTCTCGTTGCTGCAGGCCATCTCGTCGGCGCTCTTGACCTTCCGTCCGGAGTGCCGTGCGAAAAAGTATCCAGCAATCAGCGGAAAGATGGAGCAAATTACACCTATCCCGATGACCAGCAGCAGGTTGTTCTCCATGCCGAGCGCCTGGGCCGCAGCCAGCGGACCGGGCGTGGGCGGGATGAAGACGTGGGCGATGTAGAGGCCGCACGACAGGCACATTGTCATGGCGACGCTCGATGTCCCGGTCTGACGCACCAATGCCTTCCGGATGGGATTCAAAATAACGAAACCACTGTCGCAAAATACGGGAATCGAAACCACCCAGCCCATCAGTTCCATGGCCAGCTCCGGATGTTTCCGCCCGACCAGCCGGATGACCAGGTCGGCCAGTTTGAAGGCGGCGCCTGTTTTTTCCAGAACGGCGCCGATAAATGCGCCCAGAATGATGACGATGCCGATGCTTGTAAAGGTCCCGGCGAATCCGCTGCCGATGACGCCCGGTATCTGCCGCAGTGGAATCCCCGCCAGCAGCGCCAGCACCAGCGATACGATAAGGATGGCCAGAAACGGATGCACCTTGCATTTCGAAATGAGCAGGATCATGGCCACAATTGCCACGACGAATGCGATGATGAGGGAGAAGCCGGTCATAATTGTCTGCAAGTTACGAAAAATAACGGCGCCCTGTGCCGTCCGCCTCAACTTTCCGCTGCAATGTACACATTTGATTAACAGCCGTTTGCAAGAACTCGTCCCCTTTTTTTTCAAGGGGAGGAGTTCTCATAAAGTGCTGAATGACTGCTGCGTACATTGCAGCGGAAAGAAGGAAAAAGCTTGCTGGAACGGGAAGAAATCCGTAAATTAGCAAGCATGAAACGCAGAGACTTTATCAAGACTTCGGCGCTGCTGGCTGCGGCGGCGGGTACGGGTGAATTGTTGAAGGCATCTACCTTAGCTCCAATGGACGAAGGGCCTGAAGCTGAGGCCGTTCCGGATGCAGCACGAACCGAGGAGCCCGTAGGCGACCGACTCATCGTTTCGGCGCCGATGCTACAGAATTTCGCGGCTACGTCCATGGGTGTCGCCTTTGCCGTGAGCGCGCTAGCGAATGGCTATGTGCTTGTGGGTGAGCGTCCTGACCTGTCGGATGCCCGAAAAGTGCTGTGCGGCGGCTACCGTGTCACCGATTTGGACGACCGGGTCATCCGTGTCCGCATGACCGGCCTCAAGCCGTCCACGAAATACTTCTACCAGATTGGCGCCGACCGTATCAGCTATGAAGGCGGATACAAGATGAAAGTCCTTGGGAACGAAGAAGATCCACGAATTTATAGCTTTTCGACGGCCGGAGAAGGAACAGACGCCCATTTCTGCGTTATCAACGACACGCATGTCCGCATGGAGCCTTTCGGCCTTGCCATCGAAAAAATCGCCGAACTGGCACCGGCCTGTGTCGTCTGGAACGGCGACGCCAGCAATGTGGAGGAGACCGTCGAGGACCAAGTCCGCATTTTCCTGAATCCTGCCATTGAGCGGAAGGATTATGCTGCTGAGATACCGTATCTTCTCTGTCCGGGCAACCACGACAACCGCGGAATGGCCAACCGCCATCTGGAACGCGTGTGGATGTTTCGACAACCTGAGGAGCGGCTGCCCCGCGACTGGGACCTGGGCCGGAACTATGCCATTCGTCTGGGAGACATAGCATTAATCGGTCTGGACACCGCTGAGGACAAGCTCGATACCAACCCGAAATTCGCAGGCTTGTTTACCAGCGGGCCCTACCGCGAAGCACAGACAGAATGGTTGCGCGACGCGCTTGCGCGCAGTGAGATCCGTTCGGCTCCTTATCTAGTGGCGTGTTGCCATATCCCGCTGTTCGACAGCAATCCCCGGCACAATCCGGGTGATGTGGCGCCCGCTGACAGCGATCCGCAGTATAGCACGGACTATGCTTACTGGCAGCGCACTTGTGCCCGCATGTGGATGCCACTATTGGAAGCGGCAGGCTGTCAGCTGATTATCACCGCTCATCAACATCGTTACCGCTACGACGAACCGACGGCCGACCGCCCCTGGGCGCAAATCGTCGGCGGCGGACCTGAGATGGGCTTCACCGGCTCAGGGGACAAACGCCACGAGGACGCAGGAAAATTCCCGACCGTTATCGAAGGTGCTATCCGCGATGGTAGACTGGTCATCACCGTCCATAACCTCGTGACCGGCAACATTCAAGACCAGTTTGCCTTTTTACCCCGATGACAGGCTGCTGAACCACTTTTTTTCGCTGCAATGAACGCAGCTGATTGTCAGGCGCTTGTAAAAAGTCCTCCCCTCTGCGACGAAGGGGAGGACTTTGTGTAAGGCGCTGAACGACTGATGCGTACATTGCAGCGAAAAGAAAGCGACCCGACGGACGGTAGCAGGAAGAAAGGGTAAAAAAAATCAAAGGGAGGCGATGAGGCGGATAAGGGTGTTGAGCAGATGGAGGAGCCAGCGGAGGGCTTCGATGATCCGGGAAGAGATGGGATCAAGAATGGGCAACAGGGCGGAGAGGCCGGCGGCGGCGAAGGTGGCGGCGGAGGTATAGAGAATGAGGGTGGTCAGGGGGATGGCCAGCAGCGTTGTCAGCAGGAAGTAGCGCGGAAACGATCCGAAATAGAGCCAGGCCAGGACGCCGCAGGTGGCCTGGCAGCAAAGGCTGACGCAGAGCAGCTCCCACACGCGGCGCAAAAGACGCGAACGCGTCTGCAGGAGACCGGAGAGCCGGGGATGCAGCAGAAGGATGGACAAAACGGCCGTGTAGGAGAGTTGGAAACCGATGTCGCGGGGCGACTCGGGACGGGAGAGCATGAGGAGCAAGGCGCTGCCGGACAGCGCAGAAAGCGCGTCACGGTCGCCCGACAACAGACCCGATACTTCATAGAACGTAATCATCAGCACGGCACGGGAGATCGACGCGCTCAGGCCCGTGATGACAGCATAGGTCCATAGAAAGCCAAGGATGGACAGGCTGCGCAGCAGCCGGGCCGGCCGGCTGCCGCCCAACGGCCGCAACAGCCAGCCCAACAAGGCATAAACCAGTCCGACATGCAGCCCGCTCAACGCCAGCAGATGCATGGCCCCGCTTTCGCGATAGGCGGCACGAAGGTCACGGTCCAGCCCGCTCTTGTCACCGATCGACAGCGCCTGCAGCACCGACAATTCGTCGCCGGCCGGCAGAAGGCGGCCCAGCCAGGCGGAGAACGATGCTTTGCAGCCGGATGCCCAGACCGCGAGCGATGAAGGCCCGGCAACGGGCGGCATCCGCCCGACCTGCACTGCCGCCGCGCCCAGCATTCCCATGCAGACCAGCAGCCAAGATAAGCGTGTCCGTCGTACCGCAACGACGGCAAAGACCAGCGAAAGAAGCAGATATACAAAAGGATGAAGTTCAAGCAAATCGCCCAAAACATTGCCGGCCAGAACGGCCAGCGCACACCAGATGATCATCCTACCTTGCCGCATCCTTTTCAATTTTTCAGCAAGATACTGAAAATTTCCTAACTTTGCATGATAAGAATCCCCTAAAAACGAAAAAAGATATGATTATCCTTGTCCTGAACTGCGGAAGCTCCTCGCTGAAATACCAGCTGCTTGACATGCGGAGCGCCGAAGATTTCACCCTCATGAAAAAGGGCCTTGTCGAACGGATCGGTGAATCCGAAGTCCCCGACCACGCCGCCGGCATCAAGATCGTGCTTGACGCACTGGTCAGCCCGGAAGAAGGCGTCATCGAATCGCTCGACCGCATCGATGCCGTCGGCCACCGCGTGGCCCACGGCGGCGAATTCTTCGACCGGAGCGTCCGCGTGACCCCCGACGTGATGGACAAGATCGGCCGCTGCTGCGAACTCGCGCCGCTCCATAATCCCGCCAACCTGATGGGCATCCAGGCCGTCGAAAAACTGATGCCAGGCAAACCGCAGGTCGCCGTGTTCGACACCTCGTTCCACCAGACCATGCCGGACTATGCCTACATGTATGCCCTGCCCTATCGCTTCTATGAGAAATACCGCCTGCGCCGTTACGGTTTCCACGGCACAAGCCACAAGTTCGTGGCCCAGAAAGCCTGCAAATTCGTCGGCATGGACATCAGGAAGAGCCGCATCATCACCTGCCACCTGGGCAACGGCAGCTCCATCACCGCCATCAAGAACGGCGAGAGCATCGATACCTCGATGGGCTTCACCCCGGTCGAGGGCGTGGTAATGGGAACCCGCGTGGGCAACCTCGACGTCGGCGCCGTCACCTTCATCCAGGAAAAAGAAAACCTCGATTTCGCCCAGGTCAACGCCCTGCTCAACAAGAAGAGCGGCCTGCTGGGCATCTCCGGCGTATCGGCCGACAACCGCGACATTGAAGCCGCTGCCAAGACCGGCAACGAACGCGCCATTCTCGCACGCAAAATGCTGGCCTACAGCATCAAAAAATATGTCGGCGCCTACGCGGCCGTCCTCGGCGGCGTCGATCTTATCGTCTTCACGGGCGGCATCGGCGAGAACGCCTGGCCGGTCCGTGAGCAGGTCTGCGAAGGCCTCGAATTCCTCGGCGTGGACTTTGACGCCCAGGCCAACGCCGTCCGCGGCAAGGATGTCGTCATCACCCGTCCCGGATCGAAAGTCAAAGTCGTGGCCGTAACGACCAACGAAGAACTGGTGATTGCCACCGACACCATGAATATTGTAAACAATAAATAACCCGATACTGAAATGATTACCAATTTTAACGAACTGTTTGAAACCCTCCGTTCACGGGATAAGAAACGTATGGTCGCCGCCTGGGGCGTGGATGATCATACCATCACCGCCGCCGCCAAGGCCTTCGAAAAAGGCATCGTCGAAGTCACCCTTGTGGGTGACAAGGACAAAATCCTCGAAGTCTGCAGGAACGAGAAGATCGACCCGTCTATCTTCACGATCATCGACAACAAGAAAGAGTTGGACGCCATCGCCCAAGCCGTGAGCATGGTCCGTGACGGCGAAGGAGACATCCTGATGAAGGGTCTCTGCAGCACCGACAAATACATGCGCGGCATCCTCAACAAGGAGCGCGGCCTGCTCCCGCCGAAGGCCGTCCTGAGCCACGTGGCCGTGATCGAGAACCCGAACTACCACAAACTCATGATCGTGAGCGACATGGCCGTCATCCCGCTGCCTGATTTCAAACAGAAACTCGCCATCTGCAAGTACCTCGCCGCCACCGCCAAGGCCCTCGGCATCGAGAAACCGAAAGTGGCTGCCATCGCCGCCACCGAACAGATGCTCGACGGCATGCCCGCCTGCGTCGAGGCCGCCCTGCTGGCCAAGATGTCCGACCGCGGACAGATCGCCGGCTGCGTCGTCGACGGCCCGCTGGCCATCGACGTGGCCATCGACCCTGAATCCGTCGCCATCAAGAAAGTCAAGAGCGAAGTGGCCGGCGACGCCGACTGCCTCCTCTTCCCGAACATCGAGAGCGCCAACGTGTTCTACAAAGTCAACTCCAAGCTTTGCACCGGCGTCCGCCAGGCAGCCATCATGGCCGGCGGCATGGCCCCCTGCGTGCTCAGCAGCCGCGCTGACAGCATCGACACCAAACTCAACTCCATCGCCCTGGCCGCACTGACAGCCAAATAAGCCGACAAAATGAAGATCCTTGCCATCAATCCCGGCTCCACCTCGACCAAGATCGCGGTGTTCGATGACTACGAGCAGGTGTTTACCAAGACCCTCCGCCATTCTGCCGAGGAAATCGGGAAATACCCCAACATCGTCTCGCAGTTCGAGTTCCGGAAGAGAATGATCGTCGACGCCCTGAAGGAGAACGATATCGCCCTCAAGGAAATCACCGCCATCGTGGGACGCGGCGGCCTGCTGCGTCCCATTCCCTCCGGCGTCTATGAAGTCAACGAACGCATGCTCGCAGACCTGCGAAGCGGCGAATACGGCGAGCACGCCAGCAACCTCGGCGGCATCCTGGCCCATGCCATCGCCCAGGAAATCGGCTGCCGAGCCTTCATCACCGACCCGGTAGTGGTCGACGAACTCTGCGACCTGGCACGTGTGGCCGGTCATCCCCTCTTCAAACGCATCTCCATCTTCCACGCACTCAACCAGAAAGCCATCGCCAAGATGTATGCGGCGCAGCAGGGCGTGAAATATGAAGACCTGAACCTCATCGTCGTCCACCTGGGCGGCGGAACCTCCGTCAGCGCCCACTGCAAGGGCCGCGTGATCGACACCAACAATGCCCTCAACGGCGACGGCCCGTTCAGCCCCGAGCGCTCCGGCGCCCTCCCAGCCCAGCAACTGGCCGACATCTGCTTCTCCGGCAAATATACCCCGCAGGAAGTCAAGAAGATGATCAACGGAAAGGGTGGCACGGTGGCCCACCTGGGCACTAACGATTTCATGGAAATCGAACGCAAGATGGTGGACGACCCGCACTTCAAGCTCATCGCTGACGCATACCTCTACAACATCGCCAAGGAAATCGGCGCCATGGCCGCCGTGCTCAAGGGCAAGGTCAACGCCATCCTCGTGACGGGCGGCATCGCCTACGGCAAGGGCATGATGGCCGACCTGGCCTCCTATGTCGACTGGATCGCCCCGGTGAAGATCTATCCCGGCGAAGACGAGATGGGTGCACTGGCGCACAACGGCCTGAGCGTAATGCAGGGCCGCGAAGTCGCGAAAGTTTACTGACAATGAAAAGAATACACTTGGCAACGGCCGTGCTCGCCTTCACAATGGCGTGCACGGCCGCTTTCGCACAGCCTGTCGCGCAGAAAGCCGGCGACAAAGGCTATTACAAAGACCTCTTCATGGACGGCGGCTGCTCGCTCAACTCCTACCCCGACCTGCCCGCCGCCGACTGGCTGGGCCTGACGATGGAGCAGCTCTCCACCGCCGAACGCCTCCAGATGACCTCGCTCGACACGCTGATGCAGAACTATCTCCTGGTAGGGAACCGGCTTGACGAGAACGGGGCCCTTCTTTACCCAGACGGCGCCCCTCGCTTCCGCGTGGTATACGTCAATGGCGGCAAGGCCCTCGGCCACACGAAATCGCTGACAGCGGAAGGCCGCGAACGCTTCCGTACCTTCCTGAAGAATGGTGGCAGCTACGTTGGAACCTGTGCCGGCGCCTTCATGGTCGCCCAAGGCTCGGTGCGCGACACGGGCTATGTCCCCCGCCCCGACTATCTGTGCATCTACCCGGGCTGGGTGGTGGGCACGGGCCTGGAGAAATCCGCCACGGGCATGACCGTGGAGCCGGGCTCTCCCCTGCTGCAATACTATGATTTCGGGGGCGACATGCAGATCGACAGCATCCGGCACAACGGTGGCTGCTACGCCTACATGGAGGAAAATGTGCCGGAAGGAACGGAAATCCTGCTGCGTTACATCGGCGACACGCTGAAACTCAAGAAATCCATCCACCAGAAGGTCAGTGCGTGGGCCTGGAAGGAGAATGCACAGACGGGCCGCATCGTGGTCATCGGCTCGCACCCCGAACGGATGGTGGAAGGCGACCGGCTGGAACTTATGGCAGCCCTGCTCCGCTACGCGATGGACGGCAACGGCACGCCGCGCCTGAAAGGCGTCCTGAAAAACGGGGAAACCCGTGAGATGGTCCGCTCCACAGATGAGAACGACCCCGACTTCACCCGCATCGGCGACCGCCAGTACCACCATTTCGCCGTGGATGTGCCCAAAGGTGTCTCTGAAATCAAAGTCGAGCTCACCGCCCCGGCCAAGTGGACCGACCGCTTCGATCTCTGGCTCTTCGCGGACGGAACAGACTACGCTTTCCGCGACAACGCCCGCTGGAAGGACCTCCGCCACGGCAGCGACAAAACCCTGACGATTCCCGTCGAGAAGCCCGGCCGCTACTATATCTCCGTCTTCTGCGACACGACGGTCGATACCGTAGATACTTTCTACGGCGTCCAGTACATCGGCCGCACCGATGTCCTGAACGGTGTCCCCTATTTATTGAAAGTCAGCTGGTAGCCTGACGAAGCAAATAAAAAGGGCGGTCCCGAACGGGCCGCCCTTTTCATCATCCATCAACGGAATTATTTGTTGATGTTCTTGTCGATCAGGTCGTTGGCGTCGATCTCGTCCTGAGGGATGGCGAACTTCCAGCGGATGTCACCGGCGGGAACTTCCATCACAGAGGAGACAGCTGCCACGTGGTTGGCACCCGTGCGGTCGAGGGGCCTGTTCAGACGCTTCAGGTCGAGGAAGCGGTGGCCTTCGCCCCAGAGCTCGATACGGCGGTAGGTGTAGATCTCCTCGAGGAGGTCGTCACCGGTCTTCGTGCTCTTCTGGTAGCCGCTGTCGCGGGTCTTGTTGAGGGTGTAGAGGTAGTCCTGTGCTGCGGAGGGGTTGCCAGCTTTGGCGGCGGCCTCGGCAGCGATCAGGTACATCTCGCCCAGACGCATGTAGTTGGCGTCGGCCACGGAACTGGTGTAGTCCTTCACGGCGAACTTGCGGTTCATGTAAGGGAACTTCTTGAACGAAGATGTCGGCATCTTCCAGGCCTTTCCGGTGGGATCGAAAAGGGTCTTGCGGATGTCGGTGTCAGGAATCATGTCATACAGCTTGCTGTTGATGCACTTCGGCGCGGAACGGATGTTCGACGAGTTGAAGTTCCAGGACATGTAGGCCATGTAACCGTAGAAGTACAGGGTCTGGTCGGCGATCATCTCGAAGCCCCACATCCACTCGGGGTTGGAGGCATCGTTGAAACCATCGCAATACTGCTCCTGGGTCATCAGCTTGGCAGCGCCGCTGTTGATAGCCTGGTCGGCATATCTCTTCGCGGCATCCCAGTCTTCCATCACGAGGGCCACGCGGGCGCGGACGCCGCAGGCGGTAGCACCGGTGATGTCGGTCGCGGACGTGTAGTTGAGGTATGAGTTCGACTTGTCGCTCAGCAGCGGAATGGCCGTCTCCAGGTCGGAGATGATCTGGGCGTACACTTCAGCGACAGAAGAAAGCGGCTGCTTCGGATCGTTAGGGTCGGTCACGATACAGCAAGCCATGCCGGAGTTGGCACCACCCTTCACGTAGCGGTCGCCGTAGAGCTGGACCAGCCAGAACAGGGAGTTGGCACGATAGACGAGGGCCTGGCCCTTGATCATGTTCTTCTGGCCCTGCGGACCGGTGACATCGTCGATGGCGGAAAGGATCATGTTGGCGTTGCCGATCCACTTGTAGCAGAGATACCAGGGATAATAGGTAAGGTAAGCATCCGGGTTGCGGTTGGCCGTCCACTTCACCTCACCGGTGTTGGTCCACCAGCCGTTACCGGCTGCCGGGAACACGAGGTCCTCACCGAGGCAGTCCATGGCGATCTGGAAGGAAGGATAGCCGCCGATGTTCTGGCGGGAGAGATACTGTGCCACCATCGACTTGTGGGTACCGTTGAGGGCGGCCTCCAGGTTGTCGATGCTCGAAAGCACGAAGTCCTCGGCATAGGAGCTGGTCGGAGAGGTCTCCAAGAAGTCCTGGTTGCAGGCTGCCAGGCCGAGAACGACGGTCAGGCAGGCAATTATATTGAGAATCTTTTTCATACGTATCATCTAGATTAGAATTGGAAGTTGACACCGAACGACATCGTGCGTGCCGGCGAGTAGGAGTTGTAGGAAGTACCACCGAAGTTGTACTGCGGGTCCATACCCTTGCGGGCGCTGAACAGGTGCAGGTTCTCGACACTGCCGTAAATCTGGATACCGCTCAGGTCGATGGCCTCGGCCCAGCGGCGCGGGAAGTTGTACGACAGGGAGACGTTGCGGATGTTCAGGTAGGAGGCGCTGGTCAGCCAGCGGCTGGAACCCTGGTTCAGGTAGGTGTTGCGCTGTGCATCGGCGCGCGGGACGGTCGTCACATCGCCCGGGTTCTGCCAGCGTTTGAGCATGTCCACGTGGAGCGCGGAGCCGTAGCCCGAATAGCTCATCAAGCTACCATAGGTGGTATCGTACTTCAGGCCGCCGACACCGAAGGTAAGGAGGAACGACAGGTTGAAGTTACCGATCGTAAGGCTGTTGTTCAACGAACCGTAGAACTTCGGAATGGAGGTACCACAGTAATATTTGTCAGCCTTGGTGTAGTCGTCGGTCGTGGTACGGCCTTCGCCGGTGTAGTTGCCGTCATCGTCGTAACCGCCGACATAGTAGAGCGATTCACCGGTCTGCGGATCGATGCCGGCCCACTCATACATCCAGAAGTCGTACATCGAGTGGCCGACCATGTATTTCTTGGTACCGCTGATGATCTGGTCCTGTCCCGGAGGCAGCTTGGTGATCTCGTTCTTCAGGTGCGAGAAGTTGACGCTCATGTTCCAGGTGACGTTGCGGGTGCGGATGATGTCACCGGCCAACTGGACCTCGATGCCCTGGTTGTACATCGTACCGATGTTCTGCCACTGGCTGGTCAGACCCGAAGAAGTCGGGAGGGGAACGGAGAACAGCAGGTTGTCGGAGATGCGGTGGAACCACTCGACCTGGCCGGTAATGCGGTCACGGAAGAGGCCGAACTCGAGAGCGACGTCGAAGCTCTTGTTCTTCTCCCACTGGATTTCCTTGTTGCCTGCAGTGGCGCTCTGGAGGAAGCCAGGGGTGTTGGCGTTGCGGTTGATGCTGTAGAGCGACTGCCACTGGTACCAGGAATCGGTACCGTCGTTACCCACGGAACCGTAGGAAGCGCGGAGCTTGGCTGCGGAAATCCAGGGGACAGCTGCCATGAACGGTTCCTGGTCGATACGCCAGGATCCGCCGATGGACCAGAAGTTACCCCAGCGGGCGTCCTTGTAGAAACGGGAGGATGCGTCGCGGCGGAACGAAGCCGACACGTAGTAACGGTGTGCGTAGTTGTAGTTTGCGCGGGCAATGTAGCCTTCCGTCGTGTAAATGTTGCTGTAGCCGGTCAGGGAGTTCGTGGTGGTGAAGTTCACCAGCTCGGTGTTGCCCTCGGCAATAAGGCCCTGGCGGAAACCGCGGAAGTAGTGATACTTGTTGCGGTAGCTCTCGTGACCGACGAGCAGGTCGACAGTGTGGCCGCCAAAGGTCCTGTTGAAGGTGAGCAGCTGGTTGAAGTTCATCGTATCGTAACGGTAGTGCTCGTTGTCGGCACGGCCGGAGGGAGCGCCGTCACCCACGTGCGGGTTGTCGAACGAAGTGTTCAGGTAGTTGCGGGTATCGTAACCGGCGTTGATGGAGAGCTTCAGGCCTTCGAAGAAGATGAAGTCCACATAGGCGCGGGTGTTGAGGATGTCGCGCTTGTAGTTGTCTTCGTTCCAGAGGGTCTCGGCCACGATGTGGCGGCCCGGAGAGGCGCTGCCGCCTCGCTTGTCCCATTCGAACACTTTCTCGCCGAGCTCGTCATAGACGAAGGATCCGTCGGCATTGTGCTGGTAGATCGAATAGATGGGGCCGATGTTGCGGCCGAAGTAGAACGGGTTGATGTAACCCGTGCTGCTGCCGGTGCTGGCGGAAGTACCGTTGGCCATCGTGCCGGCCATGTTCAGACCGGTTTTGATCCACTTCCGGGGCTGGACGTTGACGTTCACGCGGGCGTTGAAGCGCTCCATATAGGAACGGATGGAATAGCCCTGGTCGTTCAGGTAACCGAGGGAGAAGTAGTAGTCGGACTTCTGGCCGGCGCCGCCGGCGGAAACCGTGTATTCCTGGCGGTGGCCCAGACGCTCGATGGCTTTCTGCCAGTCGAGGTCATCCGGATAGAGGAGTTTCGCGGAGCTGTTGAGGGCGCCGTCGGTGACCAACTGGCCGTCAGGCACGTTGAACGGGTTGTTGCCCAACTGGCCGACGAGCTGCTCGCTGGCGGCGGCATTGGCCGCGGCCGTCGTCGTGTAGGTGCCGGCGGTCAGGAAGCCGTTGCGCATGATCTCCCATTCCATGGGAACATACTGGTAGGCGTCGAGGCGGTCGTATTCGGGAACGCCGCGGACGCTGATACCGTGGTTGACACGGACATTGAAAGTGAGTCGCTCACTGCGGCCCTTCTTGGTGGTGATGAGCACCACGCCGTTGGCGGCGCGGGCACCGTACAGGGCGGAGGAAGCCGCGTCCTTCAGGACGGTGATCGACTCGATGTCATCGGAGTTGATGTTGGAGATCGATCCGTCGAAAGGAACGCCGTCCACCACATAGAGCGGAGCGCTGTCGGCATTGATGGAACCGAAACCACGGATACGGATGCTGCCGGAGGAACCCGGCTGGCCGGATGCCGAGGTGAACTGCACGCCGGAGGTAATACCTTCGAGGGCGTTGGTGGCATTGGTCACCGGGCGGACTTCCAGCTTCTTGCTGTCGAGCGAAGCGGCAGATCCGGTGAAGTCTTTCTTGTTGACCGTACCGTAGGCAACGACCACAAGTTCTTCCAGGCTTTCCGTGTCGGGTGCCAGCATGATGTTGACCACGCTGCGGCCTTCCACGGCAGCTTCCTGGTTGAGGTAGCCGATGGAGCTGAAGACCAGCACGGCATTGCGGGGAACGTCGATGGAATAGTTACCTTCCGCATCGGTCGCGGTACCGGTCATGGTGCCTTTCACCTGGATGGAGGCAAACGGAACACCTTCGCCGGTGTTGGCGTCTTTCACCTCACCCTTGACCGTGATGGTCTGCGCCAGGGCGCTTCCCAGTGCTAAAAAAGTCAAGAGGCAGGTAAACAAAAGTCTAAGTTTCCTCATAAATGAATTTTTAGATTAAAAAATAGTTGTATTAGGTTTGGTTTCTCATATAGCCAATGAGGTCAATGAATACAAAGTTACAAAAAAAATGCGTTCCCACAAAAAGGGAGCGCATTTTTTCTAGAAAAAGCCCGATTTATCAGTCTTCGAACTTCTGGTTCAGGAGCTCGATCATCTTGATCACGGCCTTCGAAATCGGGGTACCCGGGCCGAAGATGGCCACGGCACCGTCGCGATAGAGTTCATCGTAATCCTGGGCGGGGATCACACCGCCCACGACGACGAGGATGTCCTCGCGGCCGAGTTTCTTGAGTTCCGCGATGATCTGCGGGACGAGGGTCTTGTGACCGGCGGCCAGCGAGGAGACGCCCACGATGTGCACGTCGTTCTCGACAGCCTGGCGGGCAGCCTCTTCCGGAGTCTGGAAGAGCGGGCCCATATCCACGTCGAAACCGCAGTCGGCATAACCGGTGGCAACCACCTTGGCGCCGCGGTCGTGACCGTCCTGGCCGAGTTTGGCCACCATGATACGGGGCTGACGGCCTTCCTTCTTGGCGAACTCGGCCACCATCTTCTTGGCGGTCTCGAACTCGCTGTCGTTCTTCACTTCCGAAGAGTAAACACCGGTGTTCATACGGATCACAGCTTTATAACGTCCGACAATCTTTTCGCAGGCATCGGAGATCTCGCCCAGGGTGGCGCGGGCCTTGGCGGCCTCGACGGCCAGGGCGAGCAGGTTGCCCGTCTTGGTCTCCACGGCGTGGGTAATCGCGTTCAGGCAGGCCTGGACCTTGGCCTCGTCGCGGTTGGCGCGGAGCTCCTTCAGGCGGGCGATCTGCGATTCACGCACCTTCGTGTTGTCCACGTCGAGGATCTCGATGGGATCCTCGTGGGCCAGGCGGTACTCGTTGATGCCGATGATCTTCTCCAGACCGGAGTCGATGCGGGCCTGCTTGCGGGCCGCAGCTTCCTCGATGCGGAGTTTCGGGATACCGGTCTCGATGGCTTTGGCCATACCGCCGAGTTTCTCGACTTCCTGGATGTGCGCCCAGGCCTTGTGGGCGAGCTCGTTGGTGAGGCTCTCCACGTAGTAGGAACCGGCCCACGGGTCGATGGAACGGCAGACCTGCGTTTCTTCCTGGATGTAGATCTGGGTGTTACGGGCGATACGGGCGGAGAAGTCGGTCGGCAGGGCGATGGCTTCGTCGAGCGCGTTGGTGTGCAGCGACTGCGTGTGGCCGAGGGCGGCGCCCATGGCCTCGATGCAGGTACGGGCCACGTTGTTGAACGGGTCCTGCTCGGTGAGCGACCAACCGGAGGTCTGGCAGTGCGTACGGAGCGACTGGCTCTTCGGGTTCTTCGGGTTGAACTGGCCCACGATCTTGGCCCAGAGCATACGTGCGGCGCGCATCTTGGCGATTTCCATGAAGTGGTTCATGCCGATGGCCCAGAAGAATGACAGGCGCGGTGCGAAGGCATCCACGTCGATGCCGGCCTTGATACCGGTACGGATGTACTCCATACCGTCGGCCAGGGTGTACGCCATCTCGATGTCGTTGGTGGCACCGGCTTCCTGCATGTGGTAACCGGAGATGGAGATCGAGTTGAACTTGGGCATGTACTGCGAGGTGAAGGCGAAGATGTCGCCGATGATGCGCATCGAGAACTCCGGAGGATAAATATAGGTGTTACGCACCATGAATTCCTTGAGGATGTCGTTCTGGATGGTACCGGCCATCTCTTCGAGCTTGACACCCTGCTCCAGGCCGGCCACGATGTAGAAGGCCATGATCGGGAGGACGGCGCCGTTCATCGTCATGGAGACGGACATCTTGCCGAGCGGGATCTGGTCGAAGAGGACCTTCATGTCCTCGACGGAGCAGATCGACACGCCTGCTTTGCCGACATCGCCCACCACGCGCGGGTGATCGGCGTCGTAACCGCGGTGGGTCGCCAGGTCAAAAGCCACGGAGAGGCCTTTCTGGCCGGCGGCCAGGTTGCGGCGGTAGAACGCGTTGGATTCTTCAGCCGTGGAGAAACCGGCATATTGGCGGATGGTCCAGGGCTTGTTGACATACATCGTGGAGTAAGGGCCACGGAGGAACGGAGCCACGCCGGCGGCGTAGTTGAGGTGTTCCATGCCCTCGAGGTCGGCGGCCGTGTAGAGCGGCTTCACGTCGATCTTCTCCGGGGTGTGCCAGCGTTCTTCTTCTTTCTGGCATGCGCAGGCGCACTTGGGCGCAGCGCCCTTCGTATAGTCAATATCGTTGAATTTCGGTCTCATTGTCTGTCCTCCTGATTAAAGTTCCTTGACGCCCAGTGCCTTCTGGTACTCCTTGAGGGTATCCAGCACGTTGCATTTGACATGGATGTAATTCTTGATGCCCTGCTCCTCGAGCTGCGGACGGCACTCGGGATCGCCGGCGACCACCACGATGGCCTTGTCGCCGATAAGCTGGGCGATCTTCGGGACATTTTCGAGATATTCATCGTCGGCCGAGCAGGCGACCACGATGTCGGCCTTGGCCTTGAGGGCGGCCTCGACGCCTTCCTCGATCGTGGAGAAGCGGTTGTTGTCGACCACCTTGAAACCGGCGATAGCGAAGAAGTTGCAGCTGAACTGTGCACGGGCGCGGCACATGGCCAGGTTGCCGAAGGTCAGCATGAAGGCCATCGGCTGGCGGCCGTTGCGGTCGGTAGCCAGGCGCATGGCTTCGAACGGCTGGGCGCCGCGGTAGGCGCAAAGCGGTTCGGCCATCTTTTCCTCGCAGCCACAGCCCTTGCTGTCGCAGCAGGCGGCACCGCGGGTGACGATTTCCTTGGTGATATCTTCGCCGGCTTTCTCGAGGAAGTTCGGGAACTGGTTGGTACCCAGCAGGGTCTCGCGGCGCTGGGCCAGGAGTTTGTCTTTCTTGTCGGAGACGGCCTTGACCTGCTCCTGGACGAAGCCGGCCTTGAAGGCCTCGGTGTAACCACCCTTCTCCTCGACGTCCTTGAAGAGTTTCCAGGCGGCATCGATGATAGCCTGGGTGAGTTCCTCGACATAGTAGGAACCGCCGGCCGGATCGACGATCTTGTTGAAGTGCGATTCCTCCTTGAGGATCGACTGGACGTTGCGGGCGATGCGGTTGGAGAATTCGCCCGGTGCATGGAACACCTGGTCGAACGGCAGCACCTCGATGGAATCGACGCCGGCGATGGCGGCGCTCATGGTCTCGGTCGTGCCGCGAAGCATGTTGACGTAGGCGTCGTAGACCGTCTGGTTCCACTGGCTGGTGACAGCATGGACGTGCATCTTGCAGGCGCAGTCGCTCTCGACGCCCCAGGCCCTGACGATGTTGGCCCAGATCACGCGACCGGCGCGGAACTTGGCAATCTCCATGAAATAGTTGGAGCTGATGCCGAAGGTGAATTTGATGCGGCGGGCCACTTCCTCGGCGCTGAAGCCGCGTTCTGCGAGCTTGGCGATGTATTCGTTGCCGATGGCTACGCCGAAGGCGAGTTCCTGCACGAGGCTGGAACCTGCGTCGTTGAAGTCATAAGCCTGGACGTTGATGACTTTGATCTTCGGGAAGTCGGCGACGGCCTTGATGGCGTCGGCGAGGAAGCCGTAGGCTTTGTCTTCGCAGAAGTTGCCCTTGACGGTCAGGCGGTGAAGCGGGCTGAAATCGAACGAGGCGCGGACCTCTTCCGGCTTGACACCCTGCTTCTTCACGACGGCGAGGAAGCTCTTGAGGGTCTCGGCGCTGTGCTTGGGGCAGCACTTGCGGAAGTTGATCTCCACGGCGGGAATGCAGATGCCTTTGAGCAGGGCTGCCATCTCGGCCTCGGAGAGGTCTTTCTTCTCACCCAGGACGAAGCCCAGCGATTCGACACCTTTGTTGAGGATGTCGAGGGCCTCGGCGTTTGCCTTCTCGATGCCTTCGCACAGGCAAATGTCCTGGCGGGTGAGCCAGTTGTTGTCGTTCTTGATGCCGCGGACGAACGGGAACTGTCCGGGCATCTCGCCCAGTGACTTGATGTCGGGCAGGTTCTCGGCGCGGTAGTACGGGCGCACCGGGAAACCTTCGTGGGTCTTCCATACGAGTTTCTTCTCGTAGTCGGCCCCCTTCAAGTCCTTGATAATTACCGCATCCCACTGTTCTGTCGTAACAGGAGGAAATTCAGTAAACAGTTTTTCTGCCATTTTTTATACGATTTAGTTATAGTGTGTTAGATTTAAGCCATATTTGCTATAAAATGCAAATTTAGGAATCTTTTCTTATATTTGAAATCTAAATTCTTGTCATGAAACGATTTTTAGCTTTTTTATCGGCACTCTTCCTCTGCGCTGTCCTCCACGCGCAACAGACCCCCATAGATAGCACCCGCTGCAAGCCAGACGAATCAATTGCCTTCGCCCAGTACGATACCCTGGCGCTCGAGATGGACCTTTATTTTCCGAACGACGATGCCGAAACACACCCCTGCATCCTCTTTACCTATGGCGGGGGCTTTATCATGAACAACCAGCGGAACTTCGAAACGCGACGGCTCTGCCGGATGCTGGCCGACGACGGCTACGTAGTGGTGGCTACCGACTACCGGCTGGGCCTGAAGGGCGTGAAATTCAAGGGCCCCGCCTCGATGGTCAAGCCGCTTGAACAAGCCGTGCAGATGGCAGCAGAAGACGTGATGAAAGTCACCCGCTACGTGCTCGACTATGCTCCGGAACTCTGCGTCGATCCCCATCAGATCATCCTTGTGGGCAGCAGTGCCGGCGCCATCGCCTCGCTGCAGTGCGATTTCGAGCGCTGCAACCGGACCGAGATGGCGCAGCGCTATCTCCCGGAAGGCTTCCGCTATGCAGGCGTAGCAGCGTTCGCCGGCGCCATCTTCTCGCGGAAAGGCCTGGAATACAAACATGACATGCCGGCACCGACCCTCTTCCTGCACGGCACGGCCGACAAATTGGTTCCCTACAAGCAGATCAAATTCTTCGGCACCGGTTTCTACGGCTCCGACCGTATCGCGAAACAGTTCAAGGACCGCCACTATCCCCACAAGATCATCCGTTTCCAGGACGAAGGACATACCGTCGCCGCCCGTTACTTCGCCAACTACGACGACCTCCGCTGGTTCCTCGACAAGATGGTCAGAGACGCCCGCCATCTCGAAATCGACGAATCCTACAACGACCCCTTCCGCCAGCGCTCCTCTTGGGACAACTACGATCCCTCAAATCTGTACTAGCAATTCGCCCTCGACTTCCGAAAGCCCTTCAGCCAGGACGGCCATGTCCTGGCTGATTTTCTGGTTGGTGATGCGGGCGTAGATCTGGGTGGTGCGGATGTTGGTGTGGCCGAGGATGCGGCTGAGGGTCTCGATGGGCATGCCCCGGTTGAGGGCCAGGGTGGCGAAGGTGTGGCGGCCTACGTGGAAGGTCAGGTGTGTCCGGAAGCCGCAGCGGCGTTTCAGTTCGTGCAGATGCTCGTTGCAGCAGTTGTTGCTGGGCACGGGGAACAGTCGGCCGTCCGGCGCGGCGTCCCTGTATTTTTAGATGAGCCGCAGGGGTGTAGCTGTTGACGTAGCCTGCAAAAGG
>JAEEGK010006135.1_pt1 | contig 28952 bp, 10 predicted proteins | sample 8958771 | NCBI WGS metagenome assembly JAEEGK01 (sample SAMN16246547, study PRJNA631951) | gut metagenome | biome: gut microbiome; feature: rumen; material: SC-attached | host: Bos | place: Iran: Karaj | collected 2018-10 | reverse complement strand
CTCATCTCAAGAGCCATATTTTCTCGCAGGAGCAGTATCTTTTCAGCGAACTGGAGCTTATAAAGCTGCTCAATGGAAATTATGTCGATGCTGGTGTTGAGCAGGATTATTCCAACTATGTCCGCAAGCTAACTCCGGAGGAGGCCCAGGCAATTTTCGACATTCGCTACTACCTTAAAGACGACTTGCTTGTGAAGGTTGACCGTGCATCGATGAAGTACGGGCTTGAATGTCGTGTCCCGTTGCTCGATCACAGGCTTGTGGAACTTGCATTGAATATAAGCCCTAAGTTCAAGATTTTCAATGGCGTGCAAAAATTCATACTGAAGGATATTTTGTACGATTATGTTCCAAAGGAATTTTTCGACCGCAAGAAGAGTGGCTTTTCCATACCTTTGGAGCGATGGCTGCAAACGGACTTGTCGTATCTTATCAGCGACTACCTGAACAGCGACATTATTGCAAGGTACAACATTGTAAAATATGCCGAGGTACAGAAACTTATAAAGAAGTTCAATTCTGGACACGGATATCTATACAACAGAATCTGGGCGTTGATAGTCCTGCATAAGTTCTTGGTAAAGAACGAAAGATTAGATTAATGTTAAGCCAAGTATTTTTTCTTGTTGAAGATGCTCTGTAGTTTCATCTTCAGAACTCCGAAAATAGCCTCTCCGATAATACCGCCACTCATCTTCGATGATCCTTTCTGCCTGTCGGTGAAGATAATGGAAACTTCCTCTATCTTGAATCCGTGTAGCCAAGCCTTGAATTTCATTTCTATCTGGAAAGCGTAGCCAATCATCTTTATGTGGTCTAGGTTTATGGTTTCCAGCACCTTGCGACTGTAGCAAACGAAACCGGCGGTGGTGTCGTTCAGTTTCATGCGTGTGATGAAACGTACATATTTCGAAGCAAAGTAGGAGAGAAGTATCCTTTTCATCGGCCAGTTGACCACATTTACGCCTGTCTTGTATCGCGAACCTACGGCTACATCGGCACCTTCCTTGCAAGCCTTGTATAGGTTTTGCAGGTCGGCTGGGTTGTGCGAAAAGTCGGCATCCATCTCGTAGATGTACTCGTAGCCGGCATCAAGGCACCATTTGAACCCCATTATGTAGGCTGTTCCAAGTCCAAGCTTGCCACTGCGTTCCAATATGAAGAGACGTTCGGGATATTCTGTCATTAGCTGTTTTACGACATCGGCTGTGCCGTCAGGTGAACCGTCGTCAACAATAAGTATATCGAATCGAGTTTCTAGCCCAAACACAAAGCGGATTATAGCCTCGATGTTCTCAATTTCATTGTAAGTCGGTATTATGACTATGTTTTCTTTCATAAGAATGAATTTCAAACTGCAAAGATACAATTTATTTTGTATTTACGAGTTTGCGTTTGTTGATTTGATTGTAAAACGTCAAAATTGTAATTTTATTTCAAATTTTTGTTTTCAATATCTTTTTTCTCCTTTTGTCCTTCGGGATTTGTAATCTCGAAGTTGAGAGAATAAGGATTTGCAATCCTTTAGCTCGCTGCCAAAGCAGCAACCTTTAGCTCGTTGCAATGGCAACAATCCGTCGAACACAAAATATTGCAACAAACCTAATTTTTCATTGCACAAGCGAAAACAATGCTTATATTTGTGGCGAAATATAAATAAAGTATTGAGCCATGAAAAAAATATTCATAATATCGTTACTTATCGGGATGATGGGTGTGATGGCATTTAGCGGGTGCGAAAAAGATCACCACATTAGTAGATACAAAATAAAAGAAATTGCTTGGGGATATCCTTTATGGGAAAAATTAGAAGATTATAAAGTTTATGTCATTAATAGTACAGATGAATATTATGGACTTTTAGGAACCGGTGATATTGTTGGTGAGTGGGGGCAAATTCTTCTTAGTAAAGAAAGAAAAGACGAATTAGTGTCAAAAGTTGATTTTAATAAGAGTACGTTATTAATCCTAATTTATGAAGAAACCTATGGAATAGAACCGGCTTATTGCCTTTATAAGAAAAGAGGTTCTTACGTTTTAGACGTTACAGTTAATAATTATGGAGAATGTGCAATTTCCCATTATTGTGTATTTTTGACGGTAACGCCCAAGGTGTCGTCATCAAAAAATATAACTATAAATAGTAATGTAATTCGTTGGCAATAGTAACTTTATCCTTTTGTCCTTTAGTCCTTCGGGATTTGTAATCTCGAAGGTGATTTTATCCGCCAAATACAAAACACTGCTCCAATCCTAAATTTTCAATGTTTGCGCAGGGTTCTTCTCTACTTGATTAAAGGATTAACTTCCTTGTCAAATGCCGACATTGTTATGTGTTGATTTTTAGTAAATTAACAAAAATTGTTAATTTCTTCAATTTGCTTCTGCAGCGAAAAAAATTTTTAACTACTTTTGTAGCTTTGACATATTAGTGCTTGTTTTTTGGCACTGATTTTGATTGTAAAACATATATTGATTTGCTATATATGAGAAAAATATTGGTTAACCTATTGGTTCTCATGCTATTGTGTGGCAGTAGCGTGATGGCTCAGTTTAGTGGTTCGGGAACCGAATCCGATCCGTATCTTATAACATCCGACCAGGATTTACAAAATTTTGCAAATTCTGTTAACGCAGGAAACCCTTTTTCGGGGAAATTTTTCTTGCAGACAGCGGACATTGACCTTGTTGAATCGCAGATATTCTCCGACGGCTTTGTGCCTATCGGTGATTTCTACGGAAACAAACCATTTTCGGGAACTTATGACGGTGGTGGCCATTCGATTTTGAAGATGGTGATTGTCGGTTCCGATAAGGTGGCTATGTTCACAAATCTGCAGAACGGCTGCATTAAGAACCTGAATCTTGAAAATCTGAATTTCACAGCCAACGGCTACTCCAATGTTTCGGGATTGGTTGCTGTGGCAAGCAACTCGACAATATCAAATGTCACCGTAAGCGGACAATTGTCGGCTTCTGGAGAAATGACCGAAATCTATTTTGCAGGAATGGTCGGACAGGCAACGCGTACTTCAATTTCGGGAAGCTTGTGTATGCTGACAGTCGACATTGAGAATGCGCAGTTCAATACTTGTGATATTGCCGGAATTGCAAAGTGCGATTCGCGCACTACGGTTACCGACTGCTTTGTTTCAACTTTTATCAATAGCCATTATTCCAATTATTATCCGATAATTGATAATGGAACAGCAACCAGATGTCTGCTCGCCGAGTCGTATAGCAATCCTTCAAGTGTAGCGGTTATATACAACAACTGCTATTTCGACCATCAGAATACAATATTAGCAGAATACCCGATACAGCAGACTTTTACAGAGGGCTTTGAGGCAAAGACTACAGCCGAGTTGATATCGGGTTCGGTATTCGGCAATGCCAACTGGACCGAAACCGCAGGCTTGTATCCTCGTCCGGCAGCTGTTGCCAATACCAACGCTGCAATACTCGCCGCCTCTCCTATGATGTTGAGCTCTACCGATTGCGTAGCTAATGTTGCATCGGACTTTACTGTGAGCACGGCAAATGGCGTGGCTTGGGATTCCGAAAGCAGTTCGTTGCAGATTTCGGGCGGCAATGTTTCATTGCTGAGCTTCCCCAATTCGGAAGTCGAAATTTATGCTTATCGCAACAACCTTGTCAAGAACCTAATGATTGGCATTGGAGGTGATGAACTTGGCTCCAAAACTAATCCAATTCGTATTAGCAACGAGGAAGACCTTCTGGCGTTTGCAGAGACACCAAATACTAACAAATACTTTCTTTTGGATTCTGATATTGTAGTAACTTCTGCTTGGAATCCAATAGAATTTTCCGGCCATTTCGACGGTGGAAACCATACGATAACTTTTACATACGAACCTGGTGATTATAATAGTTATATGGCAGGTTTTTTCACTCAGATAGCCGAAGCTACTATTTGTAATCTGAATCTTGTATGCAATATAGTTGTAGATGGATATGGTTATGCTGGCGCTCTTGCAACATACGCATATTCGTCGGTAATATCCAACTGCACTGTAAGCGGTCAGATATATAATTACTTTTATCCCGAAGATATGGGATATTGCGGAGGTTTTGTTGCAAGAGCCGCAAATACAGCATTCTACAAATGTGTAAATATGGCCGATATAGAAATACAGTCAGGTCAAGTAGGATTGAATACCGGAGGTATTGTTGGCGACGGTACGGGTTTGCTTTTACGTTCATGTACAAATCTGGGCAACATTTCTGGTTACCCCGACCAAGGTGCTGTTGGAGGTATAATCGGTGAAGCAGATTCTGTAACAATAGTTTCCTGTGCAAATTATGTTTCGTTTACGTGTCAAGATTCCGAACCTGGCGGTATTGCGGGAAATATTTCGCAATCGACAGTAACCGATTGCGCCAACTACGGAGATAATCCATTGGTAGAAATGACACACGGAACCTATTTCGCAAATAATATCATTATTCCGGCCAGTGCTTCCTTTGCAAACGATGCTGAAAATTTAAGTTACCTGATGCTTTCGGATGGAGTAGGTGGGGGTTATTATCATGACGGAACTTATAGTGGCGAGAATAACCATACCGACAAGCAGATAGTTCCGATTTCGGGTAACGACTATAACATTGATTGTCTTCTTACTAGCGAACTTATATCGGGAACTGGTCTTGATGCCAGCAAATGGATTCTGAACAGCGGTCGTTATCCTATTCCTGTGGAAACCGTTACCGACCACGACTTTGTGAAACTGGCAACAACGCCTTTCGTCCTTGGAGCTACCGACAGCGAGAACTACCAGACAATAAATAATGTAAGCAGTGATATTACGCTTGGTTCTGCCGACGGCGTTTCTTGGATGTTTGACAGCGTACCGGTTACTGGCAATTTGATAGATATTGACTTGTGGCAGCATGATACGGAAAAAGTTACCAAGACGCTTTCTATACATGTAGGCGATACATTGTACCGCTCGTATGAAATTACAATTTTGCCACGGCTCGGAGTTCCCGAAAATCCGCTTCTTATAGAATCGCTCAGCGATTTCAACGAATTTGCGGCGGCAATCAGTCAGTCTAATGGTCAAGGCTCATACAAGGGCGTAGCTATTGAAAACGGCGGCGCAGGTCTTTCCTTCAGGCTCACTGCCGACATCGAGGCACAACAGGGTTCCACCAATGTTGTAAGGGTAAGTCAGATAAATGGTTTTTCGGGTATTTTAAACGGCGGCGGACATACAATAACCGTTAGCACCAACGATTTGGTGGCAAATTCGTTCTGCGGTCTGTTCCCGTATATATCAGATGCAAAAATCGACAGTCTTAATATTGTTGTCAATGGTGATGTGGATGCAAGCAACATCACTGAAACAAACGAAAATTATCTGGCAATTTTATGTTCCGAGGCTTACCATTCAACGATAAGCAATTGTACAGTTACACTTGATGGCACATTCACGGGTAACAACGGCGCACTTATTTGCGGTCTGCTAAAGGAATCGAGGCTTATAAATTGTGCTACACTAGGTTCTGGTTCAATTTCGCTGGGAGGCGCAGGTGTTGCGGGGATTGTCAACTATTCGCAGAATTCAAGAATAATCAATTGTACCAACAATGTCAACATAAATACTCAGGGCAGCAGTACGGTGTCGGGTGGCATTGTTGCAAAGGCTTATTCGCTTATATTGGAAAACTGCACCAACAATGCGGATGTAATAAATGCCAATTCCGATTATTACGTATATTCGGCAGGTATAGTCGGGATGTTGGAGGGCGATGGTTCTCCAAATCTTGATAATATCATAAGAAATGCTGTAAACAATGGTGATGTTGAGGCTATCACCGGAGACGACATGTATACTTATGGTGTAGCTGCCGGTATTGTTGCTGGATACAACACATCAAGCGAAAATGCTGCATTGGTCAAGGTAGAAAAGTGCGTTAATTCAGGCTATATTGAAGGTGGAAATGCTGCTGCGGGAATTGCATATCAGATAGAGGGCGAAGTTTCCAACTGTGCAAATTATGGAGAAATAAAGAGTTCCGGACACATTGCTGGTGTTAATTGTATGGAAGGTAACAGTATAACCGTTGGAAATATAGAAGTAGGTAGGGTTATAAATAAATATAACTATTACAATGATTATACGGAAAATTTAATCTCTCCGTATGCCGACGAAGATGATTTCTTCGATTCTGAAATAACCGAAATAAGAGTCGATTCGCTACGAATTAATTTCAATACAGGCGGATCTCCACGTACAACTCGGCAAATGGTAGGCAGCGAATTGGCCGACGAACTTCCAGGCGACTGGGATTTTGCCGAAAACCTTTATCCTTTGCCTGCAGGACTTGACACCAACGATGCACGCAACAAGCTTGCTCGTTTGCCTATAATCCTAATGTCCGAGGGAAGGTCCCGTTGCGAGTATATGACTTCGGTAATATCCGACTTTATACTTCCGCAGGTTGAAGGAGTAACTTGGGTATCGTCCCATCCCGATATAGTTTCGGTGCCTTCGGGTGGCGGTGTGGCTACTGTGACGAATCCAGAAACGGATTCAAACGTTACAATTACTGCAACCTGTGAGGGCTTTTCGAAAACTTACACAATTACTGTCCATCGTGCAAGAGGTACTTCAGCCGACGACCCAATCATAATATCGTCGAGAAGCGCCTTTGAAGAACTGGGAGTAGATAGTGTTTACCAAAGTTATTGCTATGGGCTTTACTTTAGACTTGGCAATTCATTACAACTATCAAGAGCAGTACCTTATTTCAATGGTCACTTTGATGGCGGTGGTTACACCATAACTTGGGGAAATAATACCAACAATAAATGTTTGTTCTATGATACCAATGGCGCAGAAATATCCAACCTTTCGACTTATGGCAGTAATACAGCACTTATAGACAATGCAAAGGAAACAACAATAAGGAATTGTGTTGTATATACAGATATTTCAAGTGGTGAAAATGCTGGAGGTTTGGTTGGCGAATCGTCTGAAGGCACACTTATCGACGGCTGTATAGTTGCCGGAAACATTGTGACAAAGCATAGCGGCGGATTCGTTTCCAATGCCAAGGATACGCGAATCGTAAACTCTATTTCGATGATTAGCGCCAATAACCCAAGTGGTGCCGAGCAGGAAGATGTTGCAGCCTTTGTATTTTCGGGCACAAATATCGTTGTGGATTCGTGCCTCGCGATAGGCTCGTACTTGAGAGACCTTTCAAGTTTTATTTGCCCAAGCATTGGAAACGAAGGAAGCAGCATTTACTACGACCGTCAGCAGTGGAATATTTCCGAAGGCGTCAACAGCTTGTCCGCTATTGGCAAGACTAGCCGTGAACTTGTTGGCAACGGCATTTTTGCTGGTTCGGTAAAATGGGTTCACACGGACGGCAAATACCCTGTACCAGCTGGTACGGAAAACTTTACGCTTACAAAACTTGTTTCTGCACCTATGCTTATCGGCGAGAACGACCCGAATGTGATGGAAGTTTCATCTCTGGGAATTTCTCCAGAACAGGTTGAAGGTGAAGTTCAGTGGTCGGCACAAAGCGATTCGGGTATAACAGCCGACTTGACGATAAGTTGTGTTGACGAACCACGGCCTGCCGAAATTGTAGCTACGATAGTAGATACAACAAGCACAACATATACTTTTACCCGCCCGATAGAAGTGACAAAGGGAATAGTGACAGATTACCCCTACTCGCCAGATCTGTGCGAAGGTTTCGACTTGATAATGCCGGTTCCAAATTATGGTGAGGCAATATATCAGTGGTCGGTGGAGCCAGAACTGCAAATCGATGAAATAGGTACCGACAGCATAGCCGTCAGGATTCCAATTGACTTTTTTGCAAGCAGAGCTTTGTCTGATAGTTTGATTAATCTTACGCTTACAATTACATTTGATGGATGCGAAAAGACGCAGAATTTTGAATTTAATGTATTGCCTTCGCCTGAGCATGTAAGGCTGAACGACACTTCCGTTTGCCTGGGAAGTGAACTTACGCTTTCGTGCTATGCCGATGAGGGCTACGAAGCTTGTTTGGATAGGCTAACTTATTCATGGTTAGATGGCGAAGAGAATCCTTTATTTGGTCCAAATTATTATTACATTCCTTCGCTTGTTGCCGACAAAAACATAACAGTTGTGGTGACGGGATGTACTGCCGTATCTATTCCTATTGTAGTTTCGGCAAACGAGGCTGCTCCTATTACCGTTGTAAGCGGCGAACCCGACCAGCAGATATGCGAGGGCGAGTTTATGGAGCCTGTTGTTTTCTCTGTTCCCAATGCAACCTATACCGTTCCCGATGGTATATATACAGAATACGATACGGCAAACAACCAGCTTACGCTTTCGGGCCGTCCGTTCTACAATTCGCAGTACGACTATTCTTATACAATTTATGGCTGCGGCAGCAGTTTAAGCGGTGCAATTGACGTTTCGAAGCGCACAAGGATTTTCACAGACGATAGTTTCTCGCAGGTAATCAACCTTGGCGATAATTTGGACAGGATAAGGATGGAGGATATTAGTGGGGAATATTACATAACCGTAGAAAGCCTTGACGGTACTGAAACTTTTACAGCAGAGGAATTAGGCTTGGGCATTGATAATATTGATGGGATTGATTTCCTCTCAGGAACCCCACAGATGCCAGGCGAGTACATTTACCATATTACTATTCCAGAAAAAGGAGCTTGTCCTGCTATAGTTTACGACAATTTCTTGGGTATTTATGATACAGAAGAACTTGCAGCAACAGCACTTGATGCAACTTTGTGCGAAGGCGAAACGGCAACACTTGCAACTGTCGAGCGTCCCGGTGCATACGGAGGCGAATATGTGTGGACTTTGGAAGAAGATACGGTTGGTACAGGTTCACGAATCAATGTGATTCCTCCAGTGGGAACTTCCACATACGAAGTTGCCTGCGGCGGAAAACGCATGTATGGCGAATATGAAATTGGCGACTATTTAATCCCCGGTGAGGCATTTGGTGAAACTGGATATTCGATGCTCAAGAATACAGAAATCACTATGTATGATTATCAAACGGGATATATGATTGCGAATGTTGAGCAGGACAGTCTGTTGCTGATGTCGCTTTCGAAGATTGAGGAAGTGGAATGGTCGCAGGCTCCTGAAATGCTTGCTGCTGACGATATGTACTTGCCGTCTGCGGACGAACTGGGCAATATACTCAGCAATTACGACAAGTTCTATTTCGCGTTGGAGTACGACCTTCCCGTTATGCTTTCGTCAACCGAAAAGGATGCAAATACGGTTTATGTGCTTAATGTGAACTACGCACGGATGATGGAATATCCGAAGGACGAACCTGCTACCGCAATGGGCTTCAAGAAGATTGCAAAGTCTGAAGTTATCAATATGGTTGGTCGTACTTCCAACATAAGCCGTACGGCATCTGTAAATGTCATCGTCAAAGAAAGACAGGATATGACTATCAGCACCGATGATGTTCTTTGCAACACCGATACCGCACGCGTTGGCATAAATACCGATTACGAGGTATTGAACTGGTACAATGTTACAAATCCGGAAGCGGAGATTATGTATGACGAAGACTTAGCAGTGCTTACTGAAGGTACATATATCGCCGTCGGAACCTATGAGTTAGGCGCATGCTACGATACATTGGAAGTCAAGGTAAAGGATTTGGCATTCTACATTCCGCAGGACACTACAGTTTGCGACTCTGCAATACTTACTATTGCAAAGGAGGATGTCATTGTGATGATTGATGGCGAGGCCATTGAAGGACAGACTCTCGTATTGACCGAAACAGGCACATATACAATCGCGCTTGTTGGTGTTGGCGATACCTGCCGCGAAGAAAAGATTTTGAACTTGACAGTTAACCCGTCATACAGTATTTCGTTCGATACTATTGTTTACGACAGCACATTTGTTTGGAACGAGGAAACATATACTGCTACTGGCAACTATACCCAGTTCTTTACTACAATCAACGGTTGCGACAGTATTGTCACGGCAAATGTTACCTTTGTAAATACTGAAACCGAATTTGCTTTGTTCGGCATTGTTACCGAAGGCGATGGTACAACGCCACTTGCAGACGTCGAAGTTTCATCAGAAGGAACAACGGTAACTACTTCGAATGATGGTAGCTACCTGATTATGATACAAAGGACAAATCCTGTTGTTCATTTCTCGAAGCCTGGCTACAATATTATTTGCGACAGCGTTTCGGGCGGAGGCGAGTACAATGTATCTATGTTCAAGCCTGAAATCAATGTTTCGATGTCGGATGATTCATACGAGACAAATCCGTATGTGATGCGTCAGGTTGTAGTGGAGCTTAGCAACTCGGGTGATGGTCCGTTGGCTTGGAGTTCGGTTATCGAGTCGAATTTCACAAATAACGGCAGGGCAGTGCATCCACGTAGCAATAGCCAGATGTGGGAGTATGCCGATGAGGTTATTGTAACCAACAGCAATGCCGAACAGGCAATTGCAACCGATGGATTCTACATTTATACGGCATCGTGGAGGCGAGCTGGCGAGTTCAATAGGTATTCGCCAGATAACGGCTATCTCGAAACATTTGTAATTGATGGTGTGGGCGGAGTAAGGAACTTGTCGTATGGAAACGGTTTGTTCTTCGCAACCGACAATACCAACAAGATTTACATCATTAATATGGACACTCAGAGCCTCGAAGATGTGATTACACTTAACGACCCCGACCTGCAAATCCGTTACTGCACATACTCCACCGAAGAGGACCTGCTGTATATCGGAAACTGGACCAACTTGTACAAGCTGGTTGCCTACAATACTGCTTATCCGACTATGATACCGTTGTCGTACTCGATGGACAATGTATACAGCATTGCTTACGATGCGTTCTCTGGCTCCGAACCTTGTTTGTGGGCATTCTCGCAAGTATCAGAGAATAACGGTCCGTTTGCTAAGTTATACAAGCTTAACAAGAATGGTGTGCAGATTGCCGAAATGGAACACTACATAAACGATGAATCGTTGGCATCGCCGTCATCGTTGGCTGGTGGTATTTGCGTTTCGCAGAACCTTTACGACGATAAATATGTTTTGCTTGCAAACATCCAGAATAGTAATGCACGAAACAACATTGCAGTATATGAAATTGGTGGCAAGTCGTCGTGGGTAAGCACCAACACAAAGGGAGGTGTTATTCCTGCAGGTGAAAGCATTAATGTTGTCGTTACCGAATTAGCAACGGAAAATGGTAATTATTCGGCTGTCGTTAAGTTCAAGCCGAATGTATATATGCCACAGAATACCGAGCTTAATTTGTCGCTGGCAGTTTCATCACCTGCATGCAGTCCTGTCGAAAATCTTGTAGCCGAAACTGATACTTTCCATGTTGTTAATTTAAGCTGGGATGCTGTAGATGCTGGCGACTACGAAAGTGTTTCGTATTTGGTTTATGAACAAGGATCAAATGTTGCGATAGATACAGTCCAAACTACTTCATATTCTGTAGAGAATGCAGAAGTTGGCAATCATTGCTACTATGTCCGCGCATTTATGCGTGGCGAGACCGATTGTGTTTCTAATCCATCAAATACGGCTTGTGCCGAAATTCTTGCCTTCCCGTGTGATGTACAGTTGTCGCTTACAGCTCGCGCCTTTGGCGACCGCATAAGGCTCGAATGGAACGAATTGTTCGGAGTTGACCATTATGAAGTACATGTGGATGATCTTACTGGTGTAATCCTGTATAATGGTTTGGAAACAATGTTCGAGGATACTCTTGTTTTGCCAGAAACCGACAATTGCTACGAGGTTGTTGCATACTTCAGAAACGATGAATGCGGTTCAAAGAGATCAAATACGGCGTGTGCAAGGATTTCGGCTGACGGTTGCTCCGAACTTCCAGTTGTGACGGCAACTGCTGTTGGCAATTCTGTAGTTTTGAGCTGGGGCAAGATTCAGGGAGTTCAGTCGTTTTCGCTTTACAAGGACGACAAATATATAACAAGCACATCCGATACTGTTTTCTACGACATGATGCTCGAGTATGAAACAGAATACTGCTATGTTGTTGAGATAAATTGCGGTTACGGAATGTTCGGTCTGTCCGATGAGGTTTGCGTGACCACCGAGAAGGAATACGAGGAACAGAATGCTATTGAATCCATCATCAATGAGAGTATAGACATTTATCCAAATCCGGCATCCGACAGGTTCTTCGTTGATGGTCAGCAGATGCAAGGTCTTCAGATTGTGAACTTTGCTGGACAGGTCGTTTACGAACTTGACAATATTTCCGAAGATAGGCTTATGATAGATGCTTCTGCCTTTGCACCAGGTGTTTATGCAGTGAGAATAATTCTGTCGGATTCGCGTTCGGTTGTAAAACGAATAGTGATAGGTAGATAAATTTGCGGTGCAATGCATTGCACCCGCTAATGTAACAGATAACAATATGGGACGGTTGAACACCGTCCTTTTTTTGTTCAATATCAAAAAATAATATGTTTATTGGTGTTTTATATCTATATTAGTATATGTTTTGTATAATGTATTCTGTTGATGTTGCACCTGTATAAAAATTTTGTATTTTTACCCTCTCATATTTTGTTAAAGTTTGTTAATAACTTATAGTTTATATATTATGAGCAGGAATTTATTCATTAAGTCAATATTTGTGCTGACTTTATTGCTATTGCTGATAGGCTCTGGCAGCAGTCTTAACGCACAAATTTCATACGGCGGGAAGCCGTGGACTTTCAAAACCGAAAAGGGAGGACCCGCTTCCTTTATAAATGTGGAGTACGATGAGATTACACTCAAGGCTCCTGATGTAGAACATTTAATTGCAGAGGACTTGGAAAATGCCAGCAAGGATAATATTCCACGTATTGGTGTGGAAATTGATGCCGACATTTCGATGGATAACGCAGGTACATGGACAGAGCTTCCAATGGGAGCGCGTCTGTGGACTTTGAAAGTTACGGTTCCTGGTGCAAAAGCTCTTAACCTCGGTTTCGAGAATTTCCATCTTGCCGAAGGCTGTAAGTTGTTTTTCTACAACGAAAACCGCAGGCAGGTTATTGGAGCGTTCACTAGCGAAAACAATCCTAAGGATGGAATCTGGGGTATCGAAGTTATTCAGGGTGAAAACCTGTATGTAGAATATTATGAACCTGCATACAAGAAATCTGGTAATGTCGATAAGACTACTTTCCATATTTTTAGTGTAGGTTATTTTTACCGCGACTTGCCACATCTTAGATACTATGAAGATATGCATACAAAATCTACAGGTTGGCAATCTTCTGGTTCTTGTGAAGTCGATGTCAATTGTACGCCTGTAGGCGACAACTGGCAGGACGAAAAGCGTGGCGTTGTCGAAATATACCTTTACTCTGAAGGTGTGTGGGGCTGGTGTACTGGTTCTCTTGTTAACAATACAAACAACGATGGAACACCGTATCTCCTTACTGCATTCCATTGTGGAGAAGGGCAAACTACTTCATCCGAATATTCAAGGTGGCTGTTTTATTTCAAATATGAAGTGCCGGCTAATCAAGCTTCTGGTTCTGGTACTAATCCTAATATTAGTGAACCAGCTTATAAAACACTTACTGGTTGTACTGAAAAAGCAAGTGGAAGCATTACTGGAGGTTCCGACTTGTTGCTTTTGCAACTCAACACTACTCCAACAGCAGCTTACGAGCCGTATTATAATGGTTGGAACCGTGCAAATACAGCTCCATCAAATGGTGTAGGTATTCACCATCCCGCTGGTGATGTAAAGAAGATTTCGACATATACAACATCTGCATCGGGATCCTATACTGGCTCTGCTAGTAATGCCCACTGGAAATTGCAGTGGAAACGAAACGACAATGGTTTCGGTGTTACCGAAGGTGGTTCTTCGGGTTCTCCTTTGTTCGACAGCAATGGTCTGATTGTAGGTACTCTTACTGGAGGAAGAGCATCTTGTTCCTCCCCAACTGAACAGGATTACTACGGAAAATTCTACTACCACTGGGAGTCGAATGGTACAGCAAATAATAAAAGACTTAAACCTTGGCTCGATCCAACTAATTCAGGTGTGACAACTTGTCCTCCATACGATCCATTTGCAAGTCAACCACCTCAGCCCGATTTTGCTGCTTCGCGTACAACTTTTCTTGAAGGCAGTTCTGTTGACTTCTACAACTATACAGTAAACAATCCTGTTTCATATTCATGGTCATTCCCAGGAGCAACACCATCGTCAAGTACGGTTGCTGAACCAACAGGAATTACATATAATACCGCAGGTACCTACGATGTGACTCTTACGGCAACCAATGCCAATGGAACTAATACTGTTACTAAGAATGGTTACATCACTGTAATTCCGCCAACAGGTTCGTTCTGCGATACGGTTTCGCAGTTCGGCGGTTCTATTGTCAATTATGTTTTTGGAACCTCAACAGCCATTACTGGTTATGTAGGTGGAACAAACAACTATAATATGACTGCTTGGGCAGAAAAATTCGCATCAATATCACCATATAATCAGATTACTGGTTTTAGGTTTTTCCCCGTAGTGGCAACAAATGGTACAGATTGTAATGTAACATTCAAGTTATGGAAGTTGTCAAACGATCTTCCTAGTGATGTTCTTGCAACAGCGTCCATTCCATTGGCAAATGTTGTAACAGCTATGAACACCGATGGTTATATAGATGTAGATTTTGGTGAGGCAATAAATCTTCCTGACGATGGTTTTGCAATCGGATTCGAGCGTCCTGGTACTCCAGCAAATGGTGATACACTTGCTACTTATACCAATGACTCGGATGGAGATTACAATACTGCGTATGTTTACATAGGTGGTACTTGGAGCGATTATGCTAGTTTGTTGGAAGATCCAAGTTTACAGTATCCGATGTTTCCGTTTGTATGCTACAATGGTTCACGACCTCCTACTGTTGACTTCTCGTCCGATATCCGTCAGGTGGAAATAGGAGGAAATGTTACATTTACTGATTTGTCAGACTTAAATGGAAGTGATCTTGTTTCAAGATTATGGACGTTTGAAGGTGGTACACCATCGACAAGTACTGGTGCAAATCCTGTTGTTACTTATTCTACACAGGGACTTTATCAGGTATCACTTACAGTTGCCAATGCCAACGGAAGCGCTACAAAAACTGTTACTGCATACATTGAGGTATACGATCCGAGTGCAGTCAGTGCGTTCTCGCTGGATTTTGAAGCATGCAGAAACTTTCAGGTTGACAATTTCGACCCGTGGACAACTTACGATGGCGATGGTTATGGTACATACGGAATAAGTGGTGCTGATTTTGAAAATTCTGGATACACTGGTTCTTTCATTGCTTTTAATGCTTCGCGTACGGAGCCTCCTCTTGGTGAAAATTGGTCGGCGCATGGGGGAAATCGTTGCGGAATTTGTTTGGCTCCTTCGGATGGAAATGGTACCCCTTTGACTAATAATGACTGGTTGATATCACCTGCCATAACATTAGGTTCAAACTCATCATTCTCGTTCTGGGCTAAGTCTGTAACGGATGCCTATGGTCTCGAAAGATTCAAAGTATTAGTTTCTACTACAAACAATAATACTTCGAGTTTTACAAAAATTAGTGCAGGAAATTATATTGAGCCTCCAACCGAATGGACACAATATACATACAATTTGTCGGCTTATGATGGACAGACGATTTATGTAGCAATACAATGTGTGTCAAATGATAAATTTGCATTTATGGTTGACGATATTCTCATTTCTTCCGAATACATTGCTCCGGATGTCGATTTTACAGCCGACAATACCACTGTAGAAGCTGGTGCAACGGTTAATTTCACCGACCACTCAACAAGGACACCTTCATCGTGGGAATGGTCATTCGAGGGCGGTACTCCTACTACAAGCACGCAGCAGAACCCAAGTGTAGTGTATAATACTCCAGGTACATATTCGGTAAGCCTTGCCGCTACAAACGCATACGGAACTAATACCGAAACCAAGACTGGCTATATCACAGTAACTCGCGCATCAGAGGTAATTGTTGAATGGAACTTCCCGACAACAAGTGCTGATGCAATTGCCGATACTGGTATTCTAGCAAACCGTACCAAGACCTTGACCGTTGGCGGAGGTGTTGGTAATCCTACCTATAATACCAATGGTGCATCAACAAGATGTGCAAGTGCTACAAACTGGTCAAATGGTAGGGATACAAAATATTGGACAGTAAACTTTACTACTTCAGGTTACGAAAATATTAAGTTCTGGTCGAAACAAAGTGCTGGAGGAAGAAATGCTCCTAAAGATTTCAAGGTACAGTATAGTTTAAACGGTACTAATTGGATAGATGTATCAGGAACTGATGTAACCTGTGCAAGAAACAACTGGACTACAGGCGTACTTGATGGAATTTCACTGCCGGATGCTTGTAACAACCAGGCTAATGTTTATTTGAGATGGATTATGAGGTCTAATACTGCTGTTCAAGGAAATATAAGTAATACAACAGCATCATTAATAGACGACATTGTTGTAAAGGGTATTCAGATGGCAGTGGCTCCAGAAGCAGAATTTACTGCAAATACTACAAGTGTTTGCGCTGGTGCTACAGTAACATTCACCGACCAGAGTGCAAATAATCCTACATCTTGGGCTTGGAACTTTGGTGATGGTAATACCTCAACCGACCAGAATCCAACTCACACCTACGCAACTGCAGGTACTTACACTGTAACTTTGGAAGCAACCAACGATTCTGGTTCCGATACCGAAAACAAGACCAATTACATTACCGTAAATGCTAATCCAACCGTTTCGATTGCAACTCCCGAAACCTACTGCGCTGGCGAAACAGCACAAATCAATGCTACAGTTTCGGGTGCAACCTCATACTCGTGGAGCGGTTCTAACGGATTCACAGCTTCTACCCAGAATGTTTCGATAGCAAATGCTACTGCAAGCAATTCTGGTACTTACACAATCACAGTTGAAAGCGCAGCATCATGTACGGCAACCGCTTCGGCAAGCCTTACCGTAAATGCTAAGCCTACATTGAATGTCTCGAATGGTGGTCCTTACTGTGAAGGTGCAACAATAGCACTTAATGCAAATGGCAACGGCGGTACTGCTTATTCGTGGATTGGTCCTGATGGATTTACTTCCAATGTTCAGAACCCAACTATTGCAAATGCCGACGGCGACAATGCAGGTACTTACACCGCTACACTTACTAACACTACAACTGGTTGTTCGGTTTCGGCTAGTACGGTTGTCGCAGTAAATGCACTTCCTACGCTAAACGCATCCAACAATGGTCCGTATTGCGAGGGATCAACAATCACACTCTCAGCAAATGGTACTGGCGGAACTGTTTACGCTTGGTCAGGTCCTAACGGATATACAGCAAATGTTGCTAACCCAAATATCGCAAACTCGACCACTGCAAATGCAGGTACCTATAATGTAAGGCTTACCAACCCGACAACAGGTTGCTCGACAGAAGCAAGCACAGTTGTTGAAGTAAATGCAAATCCTACTGTAACCGCATCGAATACCGGTGCATACTGCGCAGGTCAGGCAATAGCATTGTCGGCTGTTTCGGCTGATGCTACTTCGTTTGCTTGGAGCGGTCCTAACGGATATACTTCTGCTCAGCAGAACCCGACAATTGCAAATGCAGCAACAAATAACGGCGGTTCATACACCGTAGTTGCAACAAATGCAAACAATTGTACTGCACAAGCAAGCACGGTTGTTGTTGTAAATGCAAATCCTACAGCAAACGCATCCAACACTGGTGCTTACTGCGAAGGACAGACAATTACCTTGCAGACAACAGCAACTGGAACTTACGCTTGGAGCGGTCCTAACGGATTCTCGTCAACCTTGCAAAACCCGACAGTTGCTAATGCAACAACATCTAATGAAGGTACATATACATTGGTAGTAACAAATGCTAACAACTGTACAGCAGATGCAACAACAACAGTAGTAGTAAATGCAACTCCGACAGTAACTGCATCCAACACTGGTGCATATTGTGCAGGCGAGACAATTTCCTTGTCAGCAACATCTAATGCTACATCATTTGCATGGAGCGGTCCTAACGGATTCTCATCCACAACACAGAACCCGACAATAGCAAATGCTGCCACCACAAACGGCGGTGCTTACACAGTGGTTGTAACAAATGCAAACAATTGTACAGCCGAGGCAAGTACAAATGTAGTTGTAAATGCAGTTCCTACAATTACTGCATCAAATACAGGTGCATACTGCGAAGGTCAGACAATTTCGTTGTCGGCAACATCCAATGCAACTTCATTCGCATGGAGCGGTCCTAACGGATTTTCATCAACCTTGCAGAACCCGACAATTGCTAATGCAACAGTATCGAATGAAGGTGCATACACCGTAGTTGCTACAAATGCAAACAATTGTACTGCAAATGCAACAACAACAGTAGTAGTAAATACAACACCTACTGTAACAGCATCGAACACTGGCGCATATTGCGCAGGCGAGACAATCTCGTTGAATGCAATTTCGGATGCAACCTCATTCGCATGGAATGGTCCTAACGGATTCACATCAGCATTGCAGAACCCAACAATTGAAAATGCTGCCACCACAAATGGCGGTTCGTACACAGTGGTAGCAACAAGCGCTGCTGGTTGTACGGCAAATGCAAGCACAGTTGTAACTGTAAATGCAAATCCTGTGGTTGATGCATCGAACACTGGTGCATACTGCGAAGGCGCAACAATAGCATTGCAGACAACAGCAACAGGCACATACGCATGGAGCGGTCCTAACGGATTCTCCTCAACCTTGCAGAACCCGACAATTGCTAATGCAACTCTTGCTAATGCAGGTGTTTACACCTTGGTAGTTTCAAACGCAAACAATTGTACAGCCGAAGCAAGCACAACAGTAGTTGTAAATGCTAATCCGACAATTGAACTTGGTAACAATGTTACAGTATGTACAGGCGAAAATGCAGTACTTGATGCTGGTGCAGGACTTACATATCATTGGTCAACCAACGCAACTACCCAGACAATTTCTGTAGCAGTTGGCGACTACTATGTAACAGTTTACAACGCTAACGAATGTTCAGCTACCGATAATATTTCGGTTGCAAACTATCCGCAAACAACACTTGTAACAACATCGACAGCAGAAACACATAATAATTCTCACGATGGTACAGCAACCGTAACGCCTACTGGTGCTTCTCCGTTCCAGTACAACTGGTCGAACAATGGCAATACCGCAACAATCAGCGGACTTGCAGGTGGCAACTACAGCGTTACCGTAACAGATGGCAACGGATGTGATGCTACTGCAATCGTAAATGTTGCAACAATGAATACTCCTCCAGTTGCTGATTTCTCGGTCAACAATGCCGAAAATGTAACGATATGCCTCGGTGCTGATGTCGTATTTGCTGACCTTTCAACAAATACTCCTACACAGTGGACTTGGAACTTCGGTGATGGAACAACATCCAATGTACAGAACCCAACCCACACTTACGCAGAAGCTGGTAGCTACAATGTTTCGCTCACAGTTGCAAATCAGGACGGAACAGACAGCAAGCAGATTACAAACTGCGTAGTTGTAAATGCAGTTCCGACAGCAAATGCAACTAACACTGGTGCATATTGCGCTGGCGAAACAATAGAACTTTCTGTTTCAAGCGACATTGCAACCGAATACCAGTGGACTGGTCCTATGGGCTTCAGCAGTGCAATGCAGAATACTACTCGTCCAAATGCAACGACCAACCACGCTGGAACCTACTCGGTTGTCGTAACAACAGCAAACGGATGTTCGGCAGTTGCATCAACCGATGTAGTTGTTAATGCTAATCCTATAGCCAATGCATCGAACACCGGTGCTTACTGCGAAGGCGCAACAATAGCATTGCAGACAACCGCAACCGGCACCTACGCTTGGAGTGGTCCTAACGGATTTACATCAACCTTGCAGAACCCGACAATTGAAAATGCAACTCTTGAAAATGCTGGCGAATACACGCTTACAGTTTCTAACGAAAGCGAATGCTCGGCACAGGCAACCACAATGGTAGTAGTCAATGCAAATCCGACATTAACTGTTTCGGTTGATGCTACATATTGTGCAGGCGAGACCATTTCACTGACAGCAAATTCGGATGTAACTTCATTTGTATGGAATGGTCCTAACGGATATATTTCAGCAATGCAGAACCCGACTATCACTAACGCAACCCCAGCAAATAGCGGTACATATAATGTAGTTGCAACAAGTGCTAATGGTTGCTCGGTTGAGGCAAGCACAAATGTTACTGTTGGTGCAAATCCTGTTGCTACAATTACAAACAACAGCGGAACAACAACATTGACATGTTCAATGACTTCAATAGAACTTGTAGCAAACGGCGGAACATCATATTTGTGGAATAACGGCGTTGCTAATACAGCAGAATTTATCGCATCAGCCGCTGGTGAATATACTGTGGTTGTTACAAATGAAAACAACTGTACTGCTAATGCATCAGTAACAATAACAGCCGATGGTGATGTTCCAACAATTTCTATCGATGGTGCTACAGCATACTGCGAAGGCGCATCAATTTCACTATCTGCTAGTTCGAATGTTCCAGTAACCTACACATGGGCTGGTCCTAACGGATACACCGCATCTACTGCAGCAATTAATATTTCGAATGCAACCTCAGACAATGCAGGTATATACTCGGCATCGGTAGTTGCAGCAAACGGATGTGAAGCAAGCAGCACAATTACAGTAGTTGTAAATGCTAATCCAACAGTTGAAGTTTCAAGCAACAGTCCAGTTTGCGAAGGCGGCGATGTAACATTCACCGCTTCAAGTGCTGAATCATTGAGTTACTCGTGGAGCGGTCCTAACGGATTTGTTTCTACAGAGGCTTCTCCTGTGATTTCTGGCGCAATCTTGGCTAATGCTGGCACATATACTCTCGTAGTAGAAAATGTCGCTACAGGCTGTGGGAATACCTTCCATACTGAACTTGTGGTCAATGCTGCTCCTACAGTAAGCCTTGGCGACGATGTTACGGTTTGTGCAAATGTTGAGGCAACACTCAATGCAACAGCAGGCTTTGTATCCTACACATGGAACGGCGAGGCTGGTTCGCAGTCGTTCGCCGCAACAGAAGCTGGCGACTATACCGTAGTAGTAGCCGACAACAACGGATGTACTGCAAGCGATGTCGTAACGGTTAGCCATTACGAACTGCCAGAACTTGTAATGTCGTCAACTCCAGAATCAGGTCACGGTGTTGCTGACGGTACTGCATCGGTTGAAATTTCAGGTGGTACTGCTCCATACGCAATCCTCTGGAACAACAACGAAACCACAGCACAGATTACAGGTCTTACAAATGGTCACTATACTGTTGTGGTAACCGATGACAACGGATGTGCAGTCAATGGCGCTGTTGATGTCAACTCGCTGAATACTCCTCCAGTTGCAGCATTTACTGCCGATGTGGAATCTGGTTGCGCACCTCTTACAGTCAACTTCATCGACAACAGCACCAATTTCCCGCAGACTTGGACTTGGGATTTCGGCGGAACAACTTCGTCGGAGCAGAACCCATCGCACATATTCAGCGAACCTGGAACATACAATGTATATCTCACTGTTTCCAACCTCGACGGTAGCGACATTGCAACAAAGGTAATCACTGTTTATGCTAACCCGACTGTAATTATAACCGAACAACCGGCAATTTGCGAAGGTTCTTCAAGGACAATAATAGTTGAAGAAGGTTTTGCTTCGTATGAATGGAGCAATGCATCAACAGAAAATTCGACTGTTGTTACTGAAGCAGGTGTATATGCTCTTACAGTAACCGATGAAAACGGTTGTCTGGCAACTGCATCTGTCGAAATGACAATGGCTCCGGTTCCAGAAGTTTCTCTTGGCACCGACATTGATGTCTGTGAAAATTCGGAAGCAGAAATAAATGCTGGTGAAGGTTATGCTTGGTATAACTGGAGCACTGGAGAAACAACTCAGTCGATAATGGTTTCGGCAGCAGGCGAATATTCGGTAACCGTATTCAACGAATATGGCTGCGAAGCATCCGATACTATTGCAGTTTCAATATTGGCTGCTCCTACATTTGCTATCAGCGATACTTCTGTTTGCGTAAACGAAGAAATCATTTTGAACATTGACACCGAAGACGAAGTATTGTGGTTTGGCGAAACAGAAGGTAACACTTACGCCCAGACTTATCCGTCTGCAGGAGAATATCTTGTTTGGGTAACGGTTAGCAACGGCGAATGTGAAACCACCGATACAATAACGGTATCGGTAGAAACTTGCACTTCAGTTGACGAAATGGTAGCAATGGAAATTCAACTCTACCCGAACCCGGTACGCGACATGGCAACATTTACCGTAACTGGCTACGAAGGTGTAGTTTCATACTCAGTTGTTGACCTGAGCGGTAGGGAAATGACCTTCGAGACTGTTGTCGTAGCAGGCGAATCGGCTCACACCGTTGATGTTAGCACTCTCGCTCCTGGAGTTTATGTTCTCAGAATAACAACAGGCACAGAAGTACACAACCTGAAGTTTACCAAAGAGTAAGCGGAAAGGACTTCAATAGAAAAGGCGGATTTCGGTCCGCCTTTTTTATGTTATTTTCTTTGTTGCTGTTTGTCTTCCTTGCCCCCAATCCTTTATGACATTAAAGCGATTAAGGCCTTTATGGCAGGGGGCAAAGAAAACAGCAATAAACTATGCAATTCCTTTTGCTTTCAGCAATCCTTCCATTTGCTTTTGCAGTTCCTCTGCTTTCTGTCCTGCTACCTTGGCGAAGTTTCCTGTATTGTCGGCGAAGATTATTCCGCGAGAAGAATTCACTAGAAGTCCGCAGTGGTCGTTCATTCCGTACTTTGCAACTTCCTCCAGTGAGCCGCCTTGTGCACCAACGCCCGGCACAAGCAGGAAATGTTCGGGAACAATCTTTCTGATTTCTGCAAGCATGTCGGCCTTGGTTGCACCTACAACATACATCATCTTGTCCTTGCCTGCCCATTGCTGCGACTTGGTAAGCACTTCTTCGAAAAGTCTTTTTTCGCCGTTGTTGAACATTTGAAAATCTTCAGATCCCTTGTTGCTGGTAAGTGCGAGCAGAATCACCCATTTGTCTTCGTAGGGCAGGAATGGTGAAACAGAATCTTCGCCCATGTACGGAGCCACGGTGACGGCATCGAAGTCCATTTTCTCGAAGAAAGCACGGGCATAAAGTTTCGAGGTGTTGCCTATGTCGCCACGCTTTGCATCAGCAATTATGAAGATTTCTGGATAATTCTTGCGAATGCATGCAACGGTATCTTCGAGAGCCTTCAGTCCTGCGGTGCCTTCGCTTTCGTAGAAAGCCAAATTTGGCTTGTATGCAACCGAGTATTTTGCGGTAGCATCAACGATTTGCTTGTTGAATTCGAAGATTGGCGATTCTGCATCAAGTAAATGCTTTGGCAGTTTCTGAATGTCGGAGTCGAGTCCGGTGCAGAGGAAACTTTTCTTTTCCCTGATTTGCTGGAATAATTGTTCGTAGTTCATGTGATGAGTTATTTTGTTGCAAAATTAGACAATTTTGTTTTAATCGTGGAAGGTCTGATTTTATTTTTTATGTACTTTTGCTCTTAAATTATTCAGCAATTTTAGATATGTTATTGCTAATGATTTAAAAATGTTTAACGAAAAGAATTAAGAATTATGTTAGGAGCAATTATTGGAGACATCGTTGGCTCATCACACGAGTTCAACAGCATCAAGACAACAAAGTTTAACCTGTTTGACAATAAAAGCCGCTACACTGACGACTCGGCAATGTCTATGGCTGTAGCCGAGTGGCTATTGGACGATGCAGAATATACACATAAAGTGCTGGAAGACAAAATGGTAAAGTACGGTTCGCTGAATCAGGATGCAGGTTATGGAGGAATGTTTTTCATGTGGCTGTTTTTACCGGAAAGAACTTTCGAGTCGGGGAAACGATTGCCATACAACAGCTTTGGTAACGGTTCGGCAATGCGAGTAAGCGCAGTCGGCTGGCTGTTCGACACCTTGGAAGAAACTGAAAAAGTTGCCGAAATCTCCGCCAGCATAACCCACAATCACCCCGAAGGCATCAAGGGCGCACAAGCAACGGCAGCGGCTATCTGGTTGGCTCGCAACGGCAAAAGTAAAGCAGAGATAAAGGACTATATTTCAGCAAAATACGGCTATAACCTTGACCGTACCTGCGATGAAATCAGACCAGACTACGAATTCGATGTAACCTGCCAAGGTTCAGTTCCCGAATCCATCATCGCTTTCCTCGAAAGCACCGACTACGAGAGCACCGTCCGTCTTGCCGTTTCGCTTGGTGGCGATAGCGACACACAGGCCTGCATCGCAGGTGGCATAGCCGAAGCATTCTACAAGGACATACCACAGGAAATAGTAAGTAGTGCTATGCGCCTTTTGCCTGATTATTTCAAGGAAACATTGAAGAAGTTTTACGATACAGCAAACTATTATCCTAAATATATCGATATGGAACAAAAAGAAAAACAATCAGAGCGTTGCACACCGGATTTTATTCGCTCGCTTGAACCAAACGAAATATTTGTTTTTGGAAGCAACCTCGCAGGTGCACATGGTGGCGGTGCGGCACGAATCGCAATGGACAAGTTCGGTGCAGTATGGGGACAAGGCGTTGGCTTGCAGGGACAATGCTACGCAATTCCAACCATGCAGGGCGGAGTGGAAACCATAAAGCCGTATGTTGATGAGTTTATTGAGTTTGCAAAGATGCATCCCGAATACAAATTCCTTGTAACTCGTATAGGCTGTGGAATTGCTGGGTTTACCGATGAGGAAATTGCTCCGCTGTTCAAAGATGCGCAACCTCTCGAAAATGTCTGGTTACCAAAGAGTTTTCGGTAGAACAAAACAAAAAAATCCGCAAAACTGCGGATTTTTTTTATGCCTTTTTCACTTATTAGTTTCCAAGTATCAGTGGCATACCATCGCTACCCGAACCTATTACAACGGTCTTTGTGTTCTGTGAGTTAGCAAGCTTCAATGTTGCTTCTATACCACGCATTTTCAATAGGTTTGGTGTCAAACTCTGGTTAATGATATTGTTAGCTTTGGCTTCACCTTCAGCCTCGATGCGCTTACGGTCGGCTTCCTGCTTTTCCTTTTCAAGCTTGAACTGGTAAGCAAGAGCTTCCTGTTCCTGTTGCAACTTGTTTTCGATAGCATTCTTGATTTGCGGTGGCAGGTTGATTGAACGGATAAGCACGGCCTTTGTTTCAACTGAATTGTCTTTCAGTTTCTTGGTTGTCATGTCAACAATTTGCTGCTCAACCTCGGCACGGCGAGTAGAGTAGATTTCCTCGGCGGTAAAGTTACCCATTACCTGACGAACTGTAGAACGAACTTCTGGAATAATGAGCTGATTTACATAGTCTTCGCCAAATTGCTGGTGAAGGATCGGCAACTTGTTTGGAATCGGGTTGAAACGCACCGAAATCTCAACATTGATGGAAAGACCATTCTTGTCGAGGACATCGAGGGTTTCCTCGGTCTTGCGTTCCTTCACATTGTAGATGATGAAGTCGTTCCACGGAGCAACCACATTGAAGCCTGGATTATAGATGTTTGTCGTATCCAAACCAGAACCAAAAGGACGGAAAACTATAGCCCTTTCGCCAGGATTGACGATATAAAACATTGAACTTCCGAAAATTACCAACAGTATTATGCATACTGCAGCCGAAATAATGATACCTTTGTACTTTTTCATAAATATACTTAATTATTTGTTATTCAATTCTTTAGAACTAACGCATACAATCGGGACATTTGCCTTCTTGATGAGTTCGGTTGCCATGCTTCCGACAAAAAATTTCTGCAACTTGGTTTCCTGATGTGTCATTATTATTATTGCGCTAGCCTCAATGTCATCTGCAAAGTCATTTACCGCATTTGCCATCGATTCCACATGCGATTCTGTTTTTAAAAGGCGAGTTTCGCATTCGATTTGCAGTTTGTCGAATATGGCTTTTACTTCCGTCATTTTGCCTTCGAGTTGCTTTAGTGTTTCTGCATCGTGTGAACCAGTTGCCGAAACAGCATAAACTTTTGCTCCGTAAATTTTTGCAATCTTCACGGCAAGGTCTATTTTCTGTTTGGTTTCTTTTGTAAGGTCAACAGGAAGTACAATTCTATCGCAGCCAACCTTGTCGTAACGACCAGCAAACACAACCATCGGACATGAAATCTTGTCAATTAGCTTTAGGGTTATCGACCTGTTGTGATCGTTGCGGGCGGCATCGCTTCCCATGAATATGAAATCAGGCTTTATTTCTTTTTCAACATTTACAATCGTCTGGTTGACGGCACCATATTCTATTCTTGTGTGTACTCTGCGCCTTATGCTGTCATCGTAGTCATCGAGCAGATTAAGGACTTGATTCTGAATTATATCAATTTCATAGTCAAGGTTGTCGCGATTGCTTTTCTGTGGTATGACATGCAGAAGATAAACATCGCCTTTGGTTCTTTCGGCAAAGTTAATGCTCTGCCTGTAGGCCAAATTAGCCCTGCTTGAAAAGTTGGTCGGTACTAATATTACATTCTTTGCCATAAAAAAGACAAGTTCTCTTTTGTTTCCTCAAAAATTATTACTTTTACATTTTTTACAAAAGTACAACTTTTTTTGAATATGAAACAAATCGAAGCATCAGAATTAATAGTTAATGCCGATGGAAGCATTTTCCATCTTCACCTTTTGCCCGAACAGCTTGCCGATGATGTTATTCTAGTTGGTGACCCCGGGCGTGTTGCATTGGTTTCCAAGCATTTCGACAACATAGAGTGCAAAGTACAGAACCGTGAATTCATCACTCATACTGGCACATATAAGGGCAAACGAATTTCTGTTTTAGCTACAGGAATCGGCACCGACAATATCGACATTGTAATGAACGAGCTTGATGCTCTTGCCAACATCGACCTAAAAAAGCGCGTTGCCAAGGAGGAACATCGCACTTTGAACCTGCTTCGCATAGGCACATCAGGAGGCTTGCAGGAAGACATGGCTATTGGCACTTTCCTACTCACAGAAACAGCAATTGGATTCGATGGGCTGCTGAATTTCTATGCTCGTCGCGATGAGGCTTGCAACCTTGACATGGAAGAAAAATTCGTTAAGCACATGTCGTGGAATCCGCGTTTGGCAACACCGTATTTTGTTGATGGTTCCTACTTTTTCCTGAAAAAGTTCGGCAGTGAGTTTCGCAGAGGCATAACCATTTCTGCCCCCGGCTTCTACGGCCCACAAGGACGCGAACTTCGTCTCGAAATCCAAGACCGTGAAATAAACGACAAGATTCGCAGTTTCCGCTACAATGGTCGATGCATAACCAATTACGAGATGGAAAGTTCAGCGATTTTTGGTCTGTCGAAACTTTTGGGGCACAATGCCGGTACGGTTTGCCTTATCATCGCCAACCGCTACGCAAAGCAATTTGTAAAGGATGGCGCACCGCTAATGGAGGATTTGATTGAGAAGGTGTTGGAACAATTAGTAAATTTGTAAAGACGCAAAATTTTGCGTCTCAACAGAAACGGCGCAAGCCACAGAACCCCAGAAACTTGAAACCCAGAAACGGCCCCTGAAACAGCGAAGCGTTAAACGCGCGTCAGTCCCTAGTATGTCCAAGAATAACTAATTGTATCTCTTTGTTCGCAGATGTATTTCCTGCTTTTGTATTCCGATGTCCCATTGCGTACAAGGTAGCGATTTATTGTAATTTCATCGCCAGCGACAATGTTGCAAACAAACTCTTCGTTAACGTTTAGACCTTCGAACGAATAGTAATCCGATGAGCAACATTCCGAGCATAATGGATTTATTCCATCCACTTTAATTCTAGCAACATCGTTTTCGTCGCCAATGTGAGCTCCGTATGCGTTGTGAATCTTAAATTTAATATAGCCAGCCTTGGGAATTGCGAGGTTCTTTTCGTATTCGGCAGCAGTTTCTTCGGGCATAAAGTCGGTAATGTTGGAATGATAGCCGTCTTTCGACAAGCGTAGACTGTATTCTCCTGCTGCTACGGGTTCAAAATCGAGGCTATAGTTGCCTTCGGCATCGGTAGTTGTTGTCATGTATTTCTCGAAAGTTCCCGAAAAACTGCCCGAATTAATCTTTGTCAAGTACAAATCTACTGTTACATCGCTTACTGCTTCGCCAGTTGACATGTCGGTAATTTTACCGTAAATATGATTTTCAGCCTTTTTGCACGAACTTGCACTTATTCCAAATGTTATGATAATCAATACGATGAAAAAAATATTTTTTATTCCGTTCATTTTTTTTGCTGTTAGTCCGATAAGTATTAATTTCGTTGTCAAAATTAATAAAAATTTTTCTATGGAAGTATTAAGTAATCTTGAGCCGAAAAAAGTTTGGCAGTATTTTGAACAGATAACGAAAGTTCCGCGTCCCTCGAAGAAAGAGGAGAAGATGGTGGAATTCCTGATGAAGTTTGCAAAGGACAATAACCTCGAAGCGCGTCGCGACAAGGTTGGCAACGTAGTAATCCGCAAGCCCGCTACAAAGGGCATGGAAAACCGCAAGACAGTGGTTTTGCAGTCGCACATGGATATGGTTTGCGAAAAGAACCGCGATGTAAAGATTGACTTCGACAACGAAGGCATCACCCCGTACATTGATGGCGAATGGGTAAAGGCAAAAGGCACAACCCTTGGTGCCGACGACGGCATTGGCTGTGCTGCCGAGATGGCAATCCTTACCGACGACAGCGTTGAACACGGACCAATCGAGTGCCTCTTTACAATCGACGAGGAAACCG
>JAEEGK010006134.1_pt1 | contig 28952 bp, 30 predicted proteins | sample 8958771 | NCBI WGS metagenome assembly JAEEGK01 (sample SAMN16246547, study PRJNA631951) | gut metagenome | biome: gut microbiome; feature: rumen; material: SC-attached | host: Bos | place: Iran: Karaj | collected 2018-10 | reverse complement strand
AATTATAATCGTTATCGATATGTATCGAGAATTAATACAAAGTGGTGTGGCAAACCGCATATTCCAATGCAGACCCACACCTTGTATTTTAATAATATGCGTTTTCCATATGGATTGCAATATAATCTAGGATAAATGTGGAAATATAATTATTTATTCGAATAGGATTGACAAACGTTTAGTGGGACAATAAAATAACATTATCACGACGCGGCGATGTACCGAACGGAGAAATACCTAAGGTGAAACCGCTTTTTATTTTGTCTTTTTTGAAAGTTCCATTTATGGGACACCTTTTTCTTTTACCCCTGATATAATAAGTTCATCAATTGACATACTTGATTAACTTCAAGTTCGTAGTTTCACCTCCTTTCTAACTATAAATAAGGCTCGCTATATGGCGAGTCTTATTACGTTGTTAATTTGTAAGGCAAGAAAAAGTGCAGGTATTATTATTGAAATAATGAAAAAATGCAATAAACGGCTATTCAGGGGACTAAAAATGAAAAAATGCAAAAAAACATCCCCTGAATCGCGATTTTATGTTATAATTTGAACAAGCAGGAGGTAGAAGTATGTTTCGAAAGATATATCCTAGAGAAAAGTACATAGGAAAAATACGTCCTTTCTTTGATTCTGACATAATAAAGATAATAACGGGAATAAGAAGATGCGGAAAATCGTGCATTATGAAAGGCATCATAAACGAGCTAATAGAAAAAGGGATAGATGAATCTAGAATAATATATATTCCGCTTGATAATAAGGGATTTAAGTATATACGCACGACAGAACAATTAGAAGAAAAAATTGATTCAATGATTTCAGACGAAGAATTTAATTATATTTTTGTTGATGAGATACAGAACGTCGAAGGATTTGAAAGTGTGATTCATGCATATGCTGAAGAAGGTTATTCGGTATTCCTTACAGGATCAAATTCGTATCTGTTAAGTGATGAGATATCTACAAAACTTACAGGGAGATATTTGAATTTTGAGACATTTACCCTCGATTTTAACGAATATCTTCAAATGAAAGATTTCTTTAATATGAGTATTAAGGAAGACTTAAAGGAAGAGTTTAATGAATATGTTTTAAATGGAGGATTTCCCAAGTCATTGGAATTTCCTGACATAGATAGCAGACAGATATATGCAAGAGGAATTATTGAAGAAATATTTGAAAAAGATGTAAAAAAGAGAAAAAGAATATCAAATATTGCGGTATTTGAAAGAGTTCAATCTTTTTTGTTGAATAATTATTCGTCAACTTTTTCGTTTTCGAATTTGACAGATTGTCTAAGAAAGGAAGGTTTATCTTTTAAGGATTCGACAGTTAGAGGATACATTGAGGATTTAAAGAAGGCAAAGATTGTATATGAGTGTAATAGGTATGATTTAAAAAGCAAAAAATCTATAAAAAGAGAACAAAAATACTATTTGGCGGATTTGGCAATATATTTTGCTATGAATACCGATAATGTGATTAATTTTGGTCCTTCGCTTGAAAATATTGTTTACCACTATTTGGTAAGTAATGGATACCAGGTTAGTGTTGGGCGAATAGGCAAGTTAGAATGCGACTTCATTGCCAGAGATAAAAATCAGAATTACTCATATATTCAAGTCACATATACACTTCAGGCAGGTGATACGGAATCTACTAAGCAATTGAAGGAAAGGGAATATCGTCCTTTTAGAAGTATTAAGGATGGATACCCTAGATATATAATATCTTTGGATACTTTTCGTGATCAGCAGGAAGGTGTAAACCATATTAACGCGATAGATTTATTTATTGGAAAAGAAATGATTTAAAAAGAGAGCATACGCTCTCTTTTTATTGATTAACGATTCTCGTCGGGATCTCATGAGTTCTCCTGTTTAGTTGTTTTTTAAGGCCTTTCATACATAATACAATCGAAAAGGATGAAAGGTTACAAAATTTTAAAAAATTATTTTGTATTGGGTTTAAAGGGGATGATAAAATGGTAATAGATAAACCCCTCGAATTCGAGGGGTTTAGAAACACTCAAGAGTTTTATATAAGGAGTACATATGGAAGAAATCAACGGACAATGGATAATGCATGGCATCGATTGGAATGATGAAGGATGTCTGCATAGTTGTGATGAATTAGTTGAATACATTGAGGAAGTAGGCTTTTTGCCTCTTTTTGAGACGGCTATTCCGGGCTTCTCGGTTGAGGAACATGCGGACCCGTCATACTGGTGGAGCGGCGATAAAGAGGTTGATCCCTGGGAATGGAGAGCTATCATTGCGAGGGATGGTAAGATTGCTTATGGCAAGTTTTTTGGAAAGAAAGCCGGATTCATCTCTAAGAAATGGTTTCCATATTTTGCCAATATGCGTCGCGACGGCTATGATTTTGATGCGCTTTGGGATGATGGCAAAGCAAGTATCAGGCAGAAGAATATAATGGATCTTTTTGAAGATGATACGAGACTTTTTTCATATGAGATAAAAGAAAAAGCGGGCTTTGGTAAAGGCGGCCTTAAGAACTTCGAGGGCACTATGGCTGATCTTCAGATGCAGACGTACCTATGTATGAGAGATTTTAAGAAGAAGGTTAATAAGCGTGGCGAGGAGTATGGTTGGGATGTGGCAATCTATTCTAAGCCAGAGGAAATATACGGCTACAAGCATGTAACGAAAGCATACAAGGAATCTCCTGAAGAATCGAGAGAGCGGATTATCAGCCAGATTAAGAAGTGTTATAATGCTGATGAGGCGTTAATTAGGAAAATCATTAAGTAAAAATATTTTTTTGTTTAAGGGTTAGGATTATAACAATTGATAAAAGCACTGAACGTTCGTTTAGATATATGGCAGTTAACGCCGTAAATTATGATAATAATTCAAAATATACCGCATAAAATTTGAAATAACGAACTGTATCAAGAGACCGTAGGTAATGAGTAAAGATAAAAGTATTAATGAAAATGAAGATAAAAAAAGAGGCGTATCGATTCTTGGAATATTCGAGACTTTGATACTTTTATTGGGCGTGGCGATAAGTATACGTACCACGATTAAGCCACTTCACTATACGACCAAGTATGTATGGTGTTTTGGAATAGCTCTTATTGGATTGGTATTTATCGCTATTTTGATAATACTTCTAAAGAAGCGATTCGTATGGCTCATAGGAGCGCTCCTTATTTTCATATATATTTATGTCGCAGGATTCGGAGCAATCGTATGCGAAGTTAATGCCGGACGCTTGAGGCGAGTGAGCTGGTACGAAGGCAAAGAAGTAATTGCAGTTCTTGATGATACCACATACGTTTGGGACGGAAAAAGTGTGATATACAATTCAAGTGACTTAGAGATTTTGGATAAAAGTCAACTAAAAACATGTGAGATAACTGTGGATGGGGAATCTAGGAATTGCGAAATATATAAAGAACCTGATCCGCGACATATTTTCTTGGAAGTTGAGAGTTCCTCAACCGGGATTTATTTTGTTTTAACAAAAATAGAATAGTATCTAGGTAAAGATAATAGAACAACTTGAATGAAGAAGATTATAGGATTATAGAAGATATAATACGGAAAAGTTAAGTATAAGTGGACATAATTATATGTACGATTTTGACAAAGTAATTAATAGAAATATTCCGGGCGATTTGAAGTATGAAAAGATAGCAGGAATCGATGATTTGCTTCCTATGTGGGTAGCGGATATGGATTTTCAAAGTCCTAAGGAAATTAGAGATGCGCTTGTAGATGTCGCTACCAATAGCGTATTTGGATATACGGGTGCAGATCCTGAATATTATAAGATTGTCGCTGAGTGGTTTAAGAAAAGATACGATTGGGAAGTTGAGAAATCTCTTATTATGCCACTTCCCGGAGTCATAGAAGGCCTGGTATGCACGATGAGAGCTTTTACCAAGCCCGGTGATCATGTACTTATATTCCAGCCCGTTTATGGAATGTTTGAAAAAATGATCAAACAAAATGACAGAGTTGCTACCATCAGCGAGCTAAAGAATGATAATGGACGTTATGTAGTTGATCTTGAAGACGCTGAGAAAAAGATAATAGAAGACGACGTAAAGATGCTCTTTTGGTGCTCACCTCATAATCCCGGCGGCAGAGTGTGGACGATGGAAGAGTTGGATGCTGTTGCCAAGTTGTGTACCAAGCATAATGTGTTCATCGTGAGTGATGAGATACATGCGGATCTTGTTTTATATGGTAAGAAGCATATTCCTTTTGCCAAGTTGCCTGGTGATTATTCGAAGAACTTGGTTGTGCTTACTTCTCCCACCAAGAGCTTTAACCTTGCAGGAATTCAGGCAGCCAATCTTATCACATTCGATAAGAGAGTCTACAAGATGATAGACCATGAGCTTTTTGCAACGGGAGCTTTTGAGATTAATAAGATGGGTATTGCAGCGACCAAGGCGGCCTATACGCAGGGCGAAGAATGGCTTGAAGAATTGCTTAAGTATATAGAGGGCAATATTGAACTCGTTATTAATGAACTAAAAGATACCAAGTTAGTTGTGATGCCTCAGGAAGCTACGTATCTTGTGTGGATAGATTGCTCAGCTGTTAAAGGCGAAGAACCGTTTTCGAGGACGCTACTTAATAAAGCACATGTACGCGTATCGGAAGGAGTGTTCTTTGGACAGTCCACGAAGGACTTTATAAGACTCAATGTAGCCTGTCCAAGAAGTGTTGTTAAAGAAGCACTCGAGAGAATCAAAAAACTATTAGGAAATGCATGATGGATATAAAGTATTTTGGTAATAGGGAATCAAATACTGTATTGATACAGATGTCCGAAGCAAGGGACCTTCCTTATATAGAAGCTGAGTTTAATTCTGATGCATCCTATGCAAAGGACCTGCTAATGGCTGTAGTCGTAGTCGACAGTTGGAATCAGGATCTATCACCGTGGAAAGCACCGGGTGCTTTTGGCGAGGACTTTGGAGATGGGGCAGATAAGACTCTTGAGTGGGTTCTTGATAATGTAGTCTATTTGGAAAAAGATAATAATTCAGATGTATTAGAAAGTAATAAAGATAATAATATAGAGAATGACTCAGATAAGGGTGAAAATAGTAATTTAAAAAAATACTATCTTGCAGGATACTCACTGGCGGGCCTTTTCTCGTTATATGCAGCATACAAGACAGATGTATTTGCAGGTGTGGCAGCAGTCTCGCCATCTGTATGGTTTCAGGACTTCGTATCTTTTGCAAAAGAAAGAGACATTAAGTGCGACAATGTGTATCTAAGTCTTGGCGATAAGGAGCATAAGACACGCAATCAAGAGATGGCCAAGGTTAAGGATTCTATAGAAGCGATATATAAGGACTTAAGTGATAGAGGGGTTAATTGCACACTTGAATATAATCCCGGCAATCACTTTAAGGATGTTAATATAAGAATGAGTAAAGCATTCAAGTGGTTATTGGAGCAATAAGAGATACTCTATTTTATGTGTTAGAAAACGAACATAAGTGATATTTCGTGGTTTGGAGAGGATACAGTTATGAGTATATTGATTAAAGATACTACAAAAGAAGAGAGAATAGCATTGATTAAATCATGGATTCCTGATGATGAGGCGATGGATGCTGAAGGTGCACCTGATTTATGGGATCTGTATGCGGATTATATCAATGGCACTAAGGAAATAGCAGAATGTAACGCTGCATTTCATGCAGAGTATATTTCCGAGGAACAGGTATAAAGAAACTATTTATATTATATTTTTAACTTGAATAGAGCAGGCGAGAAAAGGAAAGACACATGAAAAAAGTTTACTACATATTAACCGGAATAATAGCACTTCTAGTGGCAGCAGTATTAACGATTGCAATATTCCCCGTCAATGAATCGACATGGGTAGCAGTTGTTTTTGAAGTGCTGATGCTTTCACTGCTTGTAACCAACATCGTAGGAACAATCAAGGATTACTTCATCCCGGGAATGATGCTGTTCAAAGTAGGTCTTATCTTCGCATTCTTCGGAATGTTCATCTTTTTAGGCGGCTTCATTGATAGAGGTATCACTCCTTTAGTCGTATATCTCTTATTAGCTCTTTTGTTCTTCGTGCTCGGTGCATTGGGAATTATATTCGGTCTTATAATCACCTCAAAGCAATACAAAAAAGCATCCATTGAAAAAGCAATAGTTGAGGGTGTGGAAAAGAGTGCAGGCTTTACATACAAAGTATTCGAAGGTACTCCCCAGGTTAAGAACATCTGGGAATACAAGTTCCACGCAAAGCCATTTATCGATCCCAAGCAAAAGGCAAAAAGAAATATTTCTATTACCATAAGCATCGTTGGTATTATTATTGGATTTTTAACTCCGATGGTTTTGCTTTTCACCTTCGATATGGAAGGCATATTTGAATCGTTCTTTGGTTTGTTATTCTTCTTGCTTTCCATTTTCTTTATATTCAGATTGGCAATAACTCTTTCGTGCAATAAGCCTTGCAACACACAGAATATCGCATTCGTTCAATGCCAGGACGGATCCGTATTTTTGATTGATTATTTCAATGAAGCAATGGCCAGGGAATTCGGATATTATGACAAGATTCCTTCATCGGTTTATGTTATAACAGGAGGCTTCCCTCTTGCGGGTGCTCTTTTTAACGGCATTATGAATGCAGCACGTGCGATTGAAACAGATAAATGCTTATCATATATAAAAAACAATGGCATCGACGGAAAGATTGCCGCACAGTGCGATAAGTACGGTTATCAGATAATCGCAGTGCCTGAGATAACCAAGTGCGATTACTTTACTGAGATGACATTCATCGTGTTAAAAGACGGCGAGAAGTTATATTACAAGAGAGGCGCTAATACATACGATAACTGCTACGAAGGCTATGATGAGATGGTTGAATATTTTGAGACCGCATTTGATCATAAGTTTGACTCAGCTTATAAAAAGAAAACAGCCGCCATCAAAGGCGTTGCGATTGCGGGAATCGTAATGATAGTTGTAGCGCTTTTACTTGGATTAATCGGCGGTATTATAGAGATCGGTGCTTTTATAGGAGTTTCGATAATTGGCTTCTTGGCCGGCATTATCATGATGGAACTTGGATTCATGTATTTGAAGAGACGTAGAAAATTATAATAGTTATATTTTATTTAAAGTTATATTTATATATAGTTTTATTTATAACTATAATTTTAGAATATTATAAAAAACTATTGGTAAAGAGATAAATTTATTATTGGATAGAAGTTTTTGTAATTAATATAACGACAGAATATAGTTTTTTATGTGTGTAAGTCTATTTGCGTGGGCATAATTGTTGTATAAACATATGACAATTCGTATAATGATTATAGAATAATAAACGATATAAATAATGTGTAAGTAGTATGAATTGTAAAAGGGGACATTCACATGAAAAGGTACATTACATTTAAGGATTATGAGGAAATTCTCAAGATAGGTAAATATTGGCTTGAGAACTGCACAGATGAGTTGCTTCCTGATGGAACTACATACCATCATCTTCCTTTGATTGATCCTAACGCTGATCCACTCGATGAGAAAAACTACTCAATGGACAGTAAGTACAAGAAGCAGTTCCATAAGGACGAGAAGGCTTTAGAGAAATATTTGAAGCAGGTTGAGGCAGCGGACAAGAAAGCAATCGTTATTAATTACGAGCTCATGGATCTTCGTCAGATCCTTCCTCCCTGGATTGTATTCCCTCATTATCCTGCAAATAACGTGTTCATGACACCTTATTTCTCATTCTTCATGGATTACACAGCACGTATGACGCCGATGGAATTAAGCGTGTACAGAAATATGTATCCTGTACCTCAGTACATCGAGCAGGTATTCATGTACAAGGAAGCATGATTTCAAGGCGAATATTAATAACTGTTCAGAGAAAAATCTATTTTTTGGTAATAATATAGTATTTATAAAATTGATTATTTATATATTTATTGAAAAAATAGATTAATAAGAGGAAATCAATGTTAGAAGCATGTAAGTATACAGTTGTACAGATAGATGGAGATTATGCTCATCTTCAGAAAGTGGGCGATGAGAGCGCAGAACTTAAGCTCGTAGCGCGAGCACTTTTACCCGCAGAGATTACTGAAGGATCCACTCTTATCTACGAGATGCTCCAATATCGTATGGAATAATTTAGAATATCTATTATTCCTTTGAGTAAGGTTAAAAAATATAATTAATTTTTAGCCGATCATTGCAGGCAGCATCGCCTTGTCATCAATATAATAATCGCATGTTATCTTCCGAGAGTTGTTGCCATACATTTCAACAATTTCCGGAAGATTGTCGTTTACGGCATCAAAAGTAAGCTCATAGTCACTACACCAATTTACAGCTCTATCGAGCGCATCTCCAGCACGACAAGTCCATAGAATCAGTTTGTTCCCTTGCTTTTGCCAAGTCTTCAGATATTCAATTAGAGGCATATTCGGTTCTCCGAGTTCGGGCCAGTTGCTATAGCAAAGCGTCCCATCGAAGTCCACCGCGATTATCTGATAGTTCATACAATTCTCCGGATATTTACTCCAAGTTTTCGATGTATAGATATAATAGAACAAATGTTCGAATTTGTAAATAGCTTTTTGAAAAACATAAGTATAAATTCGACTTCTTTTTTATGGTATAATATTTCAAGTTGGTAAATTGGGAAGGAAAGATCATGGAATTTGTTATATCACATCTTGCCAAGAGTTATGGCAAGCATCAGGTTTTATCTGATGTAGATTACGCTTTTGAAGAAGGAAAAATATATGGGTTGCTTGGACGTAATGGTGCGGGTAAGACAACCCTTTTTAACTGTCTTAATGCAGATACTGAGACAGATGGCGGTAAGTTCTTTTTTAGAGACGGAGAAAAGAATATGCCGGTTGAAGCGGGAGACATAGGATATGTGCTCTCGACACCGACAGTTCCTGATTTCATGACAGGTCGAGAATTCGTCCAGTTTTTTATTGATATCCATTCGGATAAGATTAAAAATCCCAAGACTATAGATGAATACATGGATTACGTGATGATCCCTGAAGATACGAGGGATCGTCTCATGAAGGATTATTCTCACGGAACACGAAACAAGATGCAGATGCTTGCGAATATCATCGTAGCGCCTCGTCTTATGCTTTTAGACGAGCCGCTCACATCCCTTGATGTTGTGGTTGCAGAAGAGATGAAGGATATTTTGCGTGAGCAAAAAGAAGGTCGTGTTCTCATCTTTTCGACTCACTTACTTGATATTGCGCTCGACTTGTGCGACGAGATAGTGCTTCTTAATCATGGAAAACTCGAACTCGTCGACAAGAGCAATCTTGATAATGAAAACTTTAAGACTAAGATTATTGAGGCTTTGAAGGATGCGGACAATACTTAATACGCTTAGAATCATTTTAAGCATTCGAAATACAATCAATATCAACGTAATCCTTCATGGCATAAGAAGCATACCTCTTATCGGAAAGCATATTCCCGAGGATATCTACGCTATTCGCCCCGTTAAGATTATCGTGCTTATCTTTTCGGTCTTCGGAGAAATACTTCGTGCTTTCTTTTTAAAACTTATGCTTTTTGTGGTGCTGTTTTTTGCTTCACTTGCCATAAGTTCCATGAACTTATTCTCGCAGAGATCAATCTTCTTATATGGCTTTGTAGCAATCTCCATAATGAGCATGTTTTGGTACGATTGCTTCCATGTATCGACAGATACGGAATACGCAGTATTCATGATGGGTATGGATGCAAAAGAATATGTAAAAGCGATTGCTTTTTACAATGCATTTAACACCGTTATAGGCTATACATTCTTTGCAATTCCAACAGCAATCCTAGCCGGCGTTCCGTGGTACATAGCACTACTTATGCCTATGTCGGGAGTAGGCATCAGAGCAATCACTCTTGGTGTTGAGATGGCTATGTATTCTCTTAGAGTAGAGGGTGGTAAAAAGACTCTAAAAAGAAACGGCCGGCCGATATCCATCGAAGGCAACATGATTTTAAATATACTGATAATTTGCACTGTATTCGTTGGAAGTTTATTCTTGATGTTTATTGTTCTAAACGATAACTTCTTTTGGATACTTGTAGGATTGATTGCTTTACCGGTATTACTGCTTATCCCGGGACTTTTGCTTATTAAAAAGTTTCCGTATAATCTCTATAGATCTGCGCTTTTTGCTGAGAAAGTAATTGGCGAGATATACAAAGAACAGTCGAAAAAGGAAGTGTATGGCAAAAGAGATATTAAGGTCAACATGTCTACTTCAGTTGATTCAAAATACTCAGGTTACGCATTTTTAAACGAACTATTCTTTAAACGACATAAAAAGATACTTTGGGGCAGAGAAATATGGAATGTGATAGTGGTTGCTGCTTTTATCATACTCAGCTCAATTCTTTTGTGTTATGAGATAAACAATATGGAGGATCTAAGTAAATCAGTAGTTAGATTCTTGATTGCAGGCCATCCTACAATTTATATTTTTATACTGATGATTATTAACTCAGGAGAATATGCGTGCAGAGCAATGTATGCCAACTGCGATTCATCGATGCTTAAATTTTCTTTTTACAGGACCAGAGAATCGATAGCCAAGATGTATAGACTGCGCCTTAAATCCATCTTCAAGTTGAATCTGATTCCGGCGTTAATGCTTGCAGTATATAATGTGGTGGTACTTGCACTAACAGGATGGGAGAGTTATTTTGGCCAGTGCATTTTAAATATCTTTTTGATATTAATTTTCACCCTGTATTTTTGCGTAAGGCATACGACATATTATTATATTTTGCAGCCGTATAACGCAGACCTTAAGCTTAAGTCCAAGGTGTATGCAACGCTTAATTTTTTCCTCGGAATGATAGGCTTTATAGTTGCAATAATTCCGATTCCTGCGTGGGTGCTTGCAATAGCGGCACTTGTGATTATAATTCCATATATGTTAATCGCATATATGTTAGTCAAAAATTGGGGCCCGAAGACTTTTATCATTAAATAGAAAAATCATCATGGATAGTTATGAAGAATTTAAGTTCCAGAGTGAAGATGTTCTCGATTAAAGATTATTTAAGTCTTAATCTATTTTGTATTTTAAATAATTAATACAAAATACATTAATAATGAGATACATCTATTGAAATAAATAGTTATAAGAATAATATAGAATTTGAGAGAAAAATAGATGAAGGGAGAACGATTATGCAGTTCGAAAAATTACAAAGTGATATGATTGCAGCCATGAAGGCTCACGATAAGGCAAGAAAGGATTCAATCTCGGTTCTTGTATCCGCAGCTAAGAAGATTGCTATCGATACAGGATGCCGTGACAACATCACAGAAGACATCGTTAATCAGGCAGTTCTTAAGGAATTAAAGAGTGTTAAGGAACAGATTGATACTTGCCCCAAGGAGAGAACAGATCTTTTGGATGAGTACAATGCGCGTCTCGCGGTATTCGAAGAGTATGCACCTAAGATGCTCTCAGCAGAAGAAGTTGAAGCTATCCTTAAGGATAAGTTTGCAGATGTAATTGCTACCAAGAATAAGGGTATGATTATGAAGACTGTTATGGCTGAACTTAAGGGCAAGGCAGACGGTAAAGTAATCAACGAAGTTGTTGCAAAACTTTGCAGCTAGAATATTTTATATTTCGAAAAACAATAATGATATTAGTTCAATAAAAAAGAATAGCTGCCGAGTGGCAGCTATTTTTATATTAATATTTTAAAAATTTAAGTAAGGATAAATGATTGAGTTAAATCCATAACTTTCTTAAGGTTATCCAGATCAAGTGACACATCTCCGGTTTCGAGAGAATGATTAGCATCCTCATATACATATATGGGGATGTTTTCTTTTTTAGCGAGACTTATTACCTCATCGGTATTGCACCAAGGATCATTGGTTCCGGTAAAAGCAATAGCGTTACTAGGATGAAATACAAAAGTCTGCTCAAGCGGAGTGTAAAGTATATGCTTAATAGAAACTTTTATGCCTTTATCTTCTAGTTCTTTTGCAAAAGAAGAAGCAACTGCCGTTCCGATACTTTTTGAGATAAAGAGTATTTTTTCATATTGTGAAAAGTCTATATCAGCAAGACTTTTATCTGCATCCACTTTAATCTTTTTATAGACTTCAAGCATCTTTTCCTTATTGCCGATAAGCCCTGTTTTATCTATATGTCCGTATTCTACTGTATGGCAGGTATCGTATCCTGCATTACTTGCAAGCTTCCTAGCGTAGTATAAAAGCGGTCTATCGCAAGTGTATCCAAGCCCCGGAAATATAACCATTAAGTTAGCCATCTTAGTCCCTCCTGGTTTTCGTCAGAAATATTATATCATTTTCTTCCAAGTTGTACTGAAATAATGAGATAGATATTTTTGAAGAAGTGAATTATATGTGAAGTATTGCCTTACTTTATAGAATTGCCCAATCCTTTTTGTTAAAATGAAACCGGTTCGAGGTTTTGTGTAAAAGGAGGATTGATATGCCACACGTAGAGATTAAATGTTACCCCGGAAGAAGCGAAGAAGTTAAGGCAAAATGTGCTGAAGAGATTTCTAAGACTATTGCCGCAACTTTAGGATGCGATGAATCAAGTGTCTCTGTTGCAATCAAGGAGATTGAAAAGGAAGATTGGAAGAAGAAAGTCTGGGATCCTCAGATTGTTGGAGATGCAAAAGATTTATATAAAAAGCCAGGATACACATGTGACTAAACTCAAATAAATAAGTTAGAAAATATCTATATTTGTAGTAAAGAAATAATAAAAACAGCTGTCGTCGGCAGCTGTTTTTTTATAAGATAATCCTTAAACCTATTCTTTAAAGTATTTATTTGGCCTTGGGACGTAATGCCTTACCAACTTTCTTATCAATAATACTTACGCCGTATGAGATGGGAACCGAAAGCGCAAGTACAACGAGTACGAAGAGGAACACATTGGAGATATAGTATACCGGCTTCACACCTTCGTGAATCATGTAGTAACTAAACATGTGGATGAAGATGCCGTGTATTAAGTATAACTCAAGTGTAATCGTACCAAAGAAAGCGAGCACTTTATTACCAATCTTTAACTTCATGCTAAGAAGGTAATATAAAGATACGAACGCAAAGGTATATAAGAACTGGAATATTCCTGATATAAGGTCGCATCTATATGCGTAAGGAGGCATATAAGGATGCTTGTTAATCATTAAGTATATTCCGCCTGCTGAATCACCAAGTGTGTAAAAGATTAAGCAGAGTATGATGACGATAGCAAGCTTAAGCCCGTATAACTTTTTAGCGCTCTCAAATACTTTGTCACTATATTTTGCTACAAGGATACCCATCAAGAACATGTGAGGTGTATTAAACCACCATGTACCGTACTGGAAGATGAGGCAAAATACGATGTATCCGATAATTCCTGCTGCAACAACGAGTATGCCTTGCCAGTCCTTTTTGAAGAGTCCGAATCCTATGTAGAAAAGAAGATACATAAGGATAATGCAAGGGATGTACCATATATAAGGATGCCATGTTTCGTGACTGCTAATTGCAAAAGGAGAATCGATGTCAAAAGGTATCTTTCTCCATGCTCTGAATGCTATATACACAAGGAATGTAAGTGCTGTAGGAATCAATATGGGAATGATTCTAACAGGAATGAATCTCTTGAAAAAGTCAGGCTTTGACTTGGCACTTTTATATAATCCGTAACCTGAGCAAAAGAAAAACATCGCAACCATTGGATATCCTGCGGTAACGAATATATCAAGACCGTGCTTAATGTATTTTGGATTAAGCCAGCTTGCACATGTAGCCTGCGAACAGTGATGGAATACGATGATCACAGCAGCAAATCCAAGAAAACATTTTGTATGATAAAAAGACATATTATCTTCATTCCATGTCTTTTTCTTACAACCCTTTACTCCAAAGAAGAGTAGGACGATTAATGCGATATACCAAATGATTACCATTTTAGCCTCCAAAACAAGTCGTGTATTTTTATCGATTACTTCATATAAAACTTAACGAGTTACATTTTACCATCTATGAATCATAAAATCGACACGATAAATATGTTAAAAGCACCGACAATCTTTTGTTCTCTTGACTTAAAATATGTATCGTTTCATACTAAATTTATAAAATAAGAATATAAATTATTTTCACATCTTTTAAAATTCTTTCGAAATTTAAAAAAATAGTTTTATATATGTGTAGAAAAATGTATTATTTTTAAGTATTATCTTTGGAAAAAGAAAAACTAAGAATATAGAAATATTTGAATAAGAATTGTCTGGAAAATTGTTTTAACGAGAATAAAATATGAAAAAAATAAACATATCTTACATAATCGGTTTCGTCCTCTTATTGGTGGTTGTCATAGACTTTGGCAAACTCCTTATTAACATGGACTTCACCTCTTTTGACATCATTCGTTACATACCGGATATCTTATGCTTCATCGGAGCCATCATTTTTATCCTCAGTAACATCCTTGGAATTGCTCCGGTTAATCCCGAGAAAACAGAACTATTTGAAAACATACTTGTATATTTGTATCAGAACGAAGAAGTATGTGAAAAGCCTTATAAAGCACCTGATGAACTCATGTCACGATTAAAGAAAAACATGAGGGATGAAGAAGTTTTGAATGAGTTGGCAAAAGATATTGCTACGTTTTGCAATGTTGATCCATCCAAGATGAATATCAAAGTTCAAAATGATCTTATCGAAGCGGCAGGCACATATAACACTGAGGATAATGAGATTAATATAAGCTTTGCCAACACGAGAACTCCAAGCGAAGTTTTGGCTGTGCTTATTCATGAGTGCATGCATTATATTTTAAGACAGAAAAATCTCTGGCTTGAGAGCAGAGAAGAGAATGAGTATATGACTGATATAGCATGTCTTTACTTTGGTTTTACTGAGTATATTAATCGAGGATATATCCTTGTTGGATATCTTAAAAGAAATGAGATCCGTTCCATAAAGAAAATGATAAAAGATATTAAAGACATAAAAGATGAACCTGACGAAGAGTAATTTTTTCTGAGTAGAAAAATTAATTACGTCTTATTTTGTTCAAAAAAATGTTAATAGTTTGTTTGTTTTATATTCTTTAAATATGACTACAATGTAAAAAGGAAGAGTATAATGAAAATTAATTGCAAAATATGCGAAAAATAAGTTGTTTTTTCGTATTAATGGAAGTAAAATGTATTTGTTAATTAATTTGTTAAACTTCGAAATATGTATGAGGAGGATTAGAAGTTATGGCAGAAGTTAAGAAAGCAGCTGCAGCAAAGAAGCCCGCAGCTAAGAAGGCTACTACAGCTAAGAAGGCAGCTCCCGCTAAGAAGGCTACTACAGCTAAGAAGGCAGCAGCTCCCGCAAAGAAGGAAACAGCTAAGAAGGCAGCTCCCGCTAAGAAGGCAGCACCTGCTAAGAAGGCTACTACAGCTAAGAAGGCAGCACCTGCAAAGAAGGCTACAACTGCTAAGAAGACAACAGCTAAGAAGGCTGCAGCTAAGAAGCCCGTTAAGAAACTCGGAAAGATCATTTTCGAATTCGACGGACAGAAGATTGATTTCAAGGCAATCGAGAAGAAGGCTGCTAAGCTTGGTGGTGACGTATACGTAGTTGCTGCTGAGAAGAAGATCTTCGATGCTGACGGAAAGTCTGTAAACTTATTCTAATCTAGAATAAACAATCATAAAAAACTCAGGTCGCTTGGCCTGAGTTTTTTGTTTTGTTGACTAAAAGTTAAAGAGCACATAAACTATATTTTGGAATAAATATTTTTGAATAATATCAGTTAATTAATCTGAAGTATCAAATAATTAATTGGATATTTTAATAAATCAATTAGGGGAAAATCGATGAGTGAAAAAGCAATGGTTGAAAATCCGATAGTTGAAAAACCAAAAAAGAAAAGAAGATTCAAAAAGTTTTTAAAAGTTGTTGGAATAGTATTCGCTTCATTAATTGCGTTGATTTTAATTCTTGTTTTTATTTTTAACAAGCTTATTTTCAGCGGAATAGGTATGTATATAAAACAGGATAGGCTTTTTTCCTATTCGTGCAGTGAATATGAAGAGAGGCACTTGACCAAGGAACAGATGCTTTCGGATTTTGAATATTTGTATGATCATCTATATACCAATTCGCTTGTTAAAGATCAGGCTGAAAAGTATCTGGATTTTGATTATGACAAGATATATGAGGAATACAAAGAACGAATTAGTAATTGCGAAGATGAATATGAATTCTATGCTAATTTGGTTAGTCTCAATGCAAAATTGCCCGGTGGACATAGTTTTGTAGCGGCACCTCAGGATCATCTAACCGGTACCTTTCCTCTTGGCGAAGAGTTAGGCAATAAAGAAGTAATTAATACAAATTATAGTTATTACAAACAGTTCGAAGATCGTATGTTTTCATATGACCAAAAGTTCGTATATTTTTGCTATCTTAATGGCGAGTACATAACTTTATACGACAGCTTTGATGAAGAAGAGTTGATTCCCGGAATCAAGGATGCAAAACTTCTTACTCTTGATGGCAAAGATGTTAATGACATGATAGGCGAACTTGATACGATTCAAAAGTATGGTTACGATGCGGGTAATGACAGAATGTTCGTATCGGAATTGGTATTCAATGACGGTGTTGGAACTAAGTATGTTGCTGAGATTGAATTGCCTGATGGAACAATTGTTACGAAGGATTTATATAATTGTTGCGAGCATGTGACTGCTACATATTTTAAGAAGCGTATTTATCCTGATCATTATGCTTCTGAAAAGGAAACTCAAGAAGAGAATAACGAAGAAACTGAAGAAAACAAACCGGTCGAAATCAAAAGATGTTACTCCATTGAAAAAGTACCGGAAAGAAATCTTGTTATCGTTTCCATTGCACAGTGTGTATCCTCTGATACGCAGGCAGCTTTTGATGACATTACCGCTGCATTAAAAGAAGTCGATGCGACTACCGTAATTATTGATAATAGAAATAACAAGGGTGGTACATTTACTTTTGCAACAAAGGGAATTTGTCCGGCAATTATTAGCCATGATTATGAATATAAGAGTTATTCAGTAGCACCTAAAAATGATTTAACAGATCTTTTATACAGCAATACTTTTTATAGTACAATTCTTGAACATGGTCTTAAGAGAAACGATGATAATTACACATACTACGAAAATTTCTCTTTTGAAGGAAAAGCAGAAAAAGAATATGACATCTACGTACTTAACGGAGCATCAACTTTTTCATCAGGTGACATCTTAGCCGGAGTTTTGAAAGACCAACCCAATGTAACTACGATTGGTAATAACACAGGAGGCGAGGGTTATTCCGGACATCCAATGGATTTCTATCTTCCTGAAAGTAAATTCCCTGTGACATACTCTTTTAGTGTTTCAGTGAATCATCCTGACGATAATTACCTTGGTACCACAGCCGATGTATTTGTAGCCAATGGTTGGGATAACTGGATGAAAAGACGCGAGATATTGGATGATCCCAATTTTGATGGTAATATCAAATCCTTTGAAAATAGATTAAAATGGGATGAAGTAATGATTGAAGCAGTTAGATTGATGGATTCCAAAAAATAACATATCGTCTCGTCCCATAGTGTCAAAAATGGTAAAATGAACTCAGGTCGCTTGGCCTGAGTTTTTTGTTTTGCTGACTAAAAAAGAGGATATGAACTACTATTTGTGATAAGAAGTAATAAACTATAAAAACTATTGTGAAAATGAAAAAAAGAGACCATAAATTTTAGATTTACGTTCGTGTAATAAACGGAGGAATTAATATATGAAGAGAAAACTTTTTAATACAATAATCAGTTGCGTTTTACTTACAACTCTTGTTGGCTGCAATAATACGAATACACCTTCAGCTTCTTCAACTGTAGTAGATAATGACACTTTGGTTGAGAAACATGTTGATGATCCGGTAGTAAATACATGTGAATCACTTCCGCCCGAGAGAATTGTTTTAGACGAAGTTCCTGAATATATTTCAAATAGAGGTGTTGTCTTTCGTGGGAAAGATGATTCTTGGCGTAATAGATACATTGCCGACTGCAATTTATCTGTAGTTAGTACCGATGAGGAATTCGAAGAGTTTGTTAAAAGATTTGATGATAATCCATCATTTACGAATTTCTCTAACGGAACTAGAGATGCATGGATTTCCAAAAATGATATAAGAGGAAACTTTGATTATAGTTTTGCTATACACCAGTCATATACATATGATGAGGACTGTTCAGATGGAAATGATATGTATTATTTTGATGAAGGTATGAGTTGTGGTGCTCCATTATATTTTGATCCGACTGGAAAGTACATTTTAGATACTGCTTGTTATGGCATACCTGATGAGGTACTAATAAAGTTCCTTGAGCCTGAAATTACAGAAGTAAAATATACTCCTGACTATTTAGGTGCTGGCGAAGAGGTAGTTGTTACAGAATCAGAAGACATAGAAAAAGTTTTGGATATAATGCATTCTCTTGAAGTAAGCTTACAGAAAGATGTTCATTCTGTACTTGCTATGGCAGAGTACCAAGACAAAATTTGCTTCACCGACGTTAATGGAAACATCAATGAGTATCTAATTATTGGAGCATATATTGTACATGGCGAAGACGTCTATTATGTAGAAAATCATGAAAAACTAGATAAACTTCATGATTTGCTTTCCCCTAAAAAATAATAAAAAGACCGAACCCTTGGGATCAAGGTCTCGACTGTATAAAAAAAACTGGTTTAAAAGCTCTTCTTTATGAAGGGCTTTTTTGTTCTTATTTCATAACGATATTTAGCAGGAATGTATAATGTGAGTAGAATTTGATTAGAATAAATATAATGATATGGAAATGAAATGTTTCTATATTTGCTTTTTCGCTACAAAAATATAATTATATAGCGAGAAAGCATTGACTTTCTCGCTACTAGAATCTAAAATTGTAGCGAAAGGGGTTGATTACATGAATGAAGAAAATATCCTTGATAAGCTACTTGAAGAACAGAACGGATATATTCGACTAATAGATGCTCAAAATGAAGGAGTATCAAAGTATACTGTTATGGAGTATGTCCGTAAAAATGAAATGGAAAAACTAGCACCTGGTGTATATATTTCGTCTGATGCTTGGGAAGATAGATTGTATTTATTGCAGCTTCGTAACAGGAAGATTGTTTTTTCACATGAGTCCGCTTTGTACATGCATAATCTTTCTGATAGAGAACCTTTTTCGCCGGTCATTACTGTCGGGAGAGGATATAATGCGAAACATCTAAAAGATAATGGCGTTGTAGTTCATACGGTAAGACCGGAGTGGTTAGAGCTTGGATTAACGCATGCACAGACATTCACAGGAAATACAGTACGAATCTATGACAGAGAACGTTGTATTTGCGATATTATCAAGAATAAAAATAAGATGGATATTCAAGTATTTCAAATGGCTTTGACATCATATTTTACTGATGGTGATAAAAATATTCATAACCTTATGAAATATTCCGAGATTATGGGGATTTCAGATAAGGTGAGACAATATACAGAGGTATTATTATGATTAACAGTGCTACAGCCGTAAGGGCAAAGATAAAAAACAAGGCAGGTGGAAATAGCGATAAATCACAGATAATGCTGAGAATATATCTGATGGAACGACTTTTGGAGAGAGTTTCTTTATCAAAGTATAGAGATAACTTTGTGCTAAAGGGCGGCCTTCTAGTGTCTTCATTAGTTGGCGTGGATATGCGTTCAACTATGGATGTAGATACTACTGTAAAATCACTTCCCTTAAATAAAGAGTCAGCACAAAGAATCTTAGAAGAAATAATGGCGATTGACATAGAAGATGGAGTTACTTTTCGAATAACGAAGGGGCAGGATATTATGGAAGGCCACGAGTACGAAGGTGTTCGTTTCATGATTGAATGCACTATGGATAAGTTAAAACAGACCATTAAGATAGATATTTCTACCGGTGACGAGATTACACCAAGGGCAATAGCATATAAGCTGCCACTTATTATTGAGGACAGGTCAGTTGATCTTTGGGCGTATAATTTGGAAACGCTATTAGCCGAAAAACTTGAAACTATTATGGTAAGAGCGGAAGCTAATACAAGAATGAGAGATTTCTATGATATACATGTTTTGCTTAAACAAGAGGTGGTGACTGTTGATAGAGCTATACTAAAAAATGCTTTTTATGCAACATGTAAGAGAAGAGAATCTACAGAGCAGATTGCGACGATTGATGATGTTATCAATAAGATAGCAGATGACGGAGTGATGAGGCAACAGTGGAATAACTACCGAAAGACTAACTATTACGTAGGTGATCTAGAATGGGACGACGTGATTGGAAGTGCAAAGATACTAAGAAAAATGATTGAGTAAGGAAAAGAGTATGAAGACTGCTTTTCAAAACTTTTTATCAGGATTTGTAATGGTAGGTTGGCTTTACAAAACGTTCATTGTATAAATATTTGCAGTTTTACAAATTTTTTCCACAGATTGTGCCGTCGGTGACCGCACAATCTTCAAATGATTTAATTGTGCCATAATTAAGTTGTTTTATTACAGAATTGTAATTAAAATATTCGCTTATTTCGTGTTACAATTATATCGAAAAATGAGGAATGAATATGAGCGATATTAAAATCCTTCTTCTTGAAGATGATGCGGCGATTGGGATGGGGTTGGTTTATTCACTCGAAAAGGAAAAATTTGTCATCGACCATGCCAAAACATTAAAAGAAGCAAGAGAATACTTAAAAAACAATATATATTCCATCTGCATCTTGGATATCAATCTTCCTGACGGAAACGGATATGAATTATGCAAGGAAATAAAAGAAAAGGATGATATACCTGTTCTTTTTTTGACGGCATATGATGATGAAGTAAACGTAATCATGGGACTGGAACTCGGAGCCGATGATTATATCTGTAAGCCCTTCAGAGTAAGAGAATTGATTGCAAGAATCAAAGCGGTTTTAAGAAGAGCGGAGGCACCCGGAAGAAGTAAGAGCGTCACAGAATCCTCTGACATCGTTTTGGGAGATATAGGTGTCTATACCAAAGAAGGCAAGGTATATAAGCTTAAGGATGGTAAGAAAGACGTTGATTTGGAACTGACCGCGATGGAATACAGGCTCCTTTTAATCTTGCTTAATAACAGAGGTGTTGTTTTATCAAGAAACAGACTTCTTGAAGATATGTGGGATGTAAGCGGTGATTTCGTTAATGACAACACATTAACGGTATATATTAAAAGACTTCGTGACAAGATTGAAAAAGACCCCGCAGATCCGAAGATAATTAAAACGGTGCGAGGCATGGGTTATATCATAGATAAAAATATTTGATTAATGGGAAAATGATATGAAAAGACAGATCGGTATTTATGCAATTGAATTCGTATGCGTGTGTATTTTTGGCGTATGCGAATTCTTTTTTGTTTCAAGAAAAGGTGCGTTGTTAATTCTTCTTTTAGGTCTTATTCTAATAGCCTTTCATTCGATTGATATAGCGCTTCGTCAGAAGAAATTGATGTCTCTTAATGATTATCTAAACAGGATTCTTTCAGGTGAAGAATCAATGGAGATTGAGAGCATGGAAGAAGGGGAACTTTCGATCCTTAAAACCAATCTTTTCAAAGTAATGACTCTTCTTATGCACCAAAGAGAATATATGAAAGATGAGAAGACGAGACTTGCTTCTGCTATGGCTGATATTTCCCATCAATTAAAAACTCCTCTTACATCAATCATGGTAATGAACGAACTTCTTGAAGGTGAGACGGATGATGCGAAAAGAAGTGATTTGCTTAAGACACAATCAGAACAGCTTGATAAGATGAACTGGCTTGTTCAGACGCTCCTTAAAATATCAAAGTTTGATGCGAGATGCGTGGAACTAAAAAGAGAAGATACGAATGTAAAAGACATGATCAAAAAGACGATTGATCCTTTCTTAATAAGCATGGAATTAAAAGGTATTAAGCTCGTTAATCTAACATCCGAAAAGCCGATCACCTGCGATATCAACTGGACTGCAGAAGCACTTCAAAACATCCTTAAAAACTGCATAGAACATGTTAAAGAAAATGACACTATAACTATATCCGATGAAGAGACCAACCTTTATACAGCTGTTAATATCACTGATATGGGATGCGGAATTGAACCGGAAGATATTGATCATATATTCGAAAGATTCTACAGAGGCAAGAATTCATCAAGCGACAGTGTCGGAATAGGACTTGCTTTATCTAAGACAATCATAGATGAACAAAAGGGTGAAGTAAGCGTGCAGAGCAAAGTCGGAGAAGGAACATCTTTTAAAATTAAATTCTACAAGACGATAATTTAATAACTTGCAAATAATAATGCGAATATAAATACATTACAAAATTGTAATTAAAAATGTCACGGTATTGTAAGATACGTCTTTTACAATGAAGCTGTAATCGAAAGACACGATTGCAGAGAGGAGAACAAAGTGAAAATACTTGAAATAGAAAATTTATGCAAAGTATACGGCAAGGACGAAACAAGAGTAGATGCTCTAAAAGACGTATCATTCAGTGTAGAGCAGGGAGAATTCGTTGCGATAGTAGGACCTTCGGGCTCGGGCAAATCAACACTTCTTCATATCTTAGGCGGAGTTGACAGGGCTACATCAGGTAAAGTCTTAATCAACGATACGGATATAGGAAAGCTTGATGAAACATCTCTTGCGATATTCAGAAGAAGACAGATCGGTCTTATATATCAGTTTTATAATCTTATCCCGATTCTTACGGTTGAAGAGAATATTACACTTCCGATTCTTCTTGATAAGAGAAAACCCGATAAGAAATTAGTTAAAGAACTTATTGATAAACTTGGTCTTTCGAAAAGATCGAAATACCTTCCCAATCAGCTATCAGGCGGACAGCAGCAGAGAGTATCAATCGGAAGGGCTTTAATGAATAATCCTGCACTTTTGCTCGCTGACGAACCTACAGGTAACCTTGATTCGGAAAACAGCAAGGAGATAATATCGCTTCTTCGAAAATTTAATAAAGAAAACAATCAGACGGTAATTATCATTACACATGATGAGCGTATAGCACTTAGCGCAGATCGTGTTATCACAATCGAAGACGGTCAGATTACGAAAGATGAGGCGAGAATATAATGAATATTATTATGAAATTGACCTTGCGTCATCTAAAATTCAATATGAAACGAACCATAGTAACAATCTTCGGAATTATGGTTTCTACTGCACTTATTACCGCAATGTTGACAGGTATTTATTCGGCTTTCGAATTTACCGGTAACGTTTCGATTTATGCAGAAGGCAATCAGCACGCGGATTTTAAAAATATCAGTGAAGAAGAATATGATAAATTAAAAAATGATCCCGCACTTTCTTTGGTCGGAGTTAATGATATCGATTATGAGAAAACAGGTTTTTATATTGACGGCGATGCAGAGAAAAGATTTAGAATAGGCAACATTTTTCACGGCAATTCCGCACTTTTAACACAGATGGTTACTTGCGAATACGAAGGAAGACTTCCCGAAAAAAAGAGTGAGATTGCAATTGAAGAAGAATTCTTAAAGGACAATAATCTTAATCTCAAAATAGGCGATTCCTTTCGATTTCATCAAGGCTATCGATATGTTTATGAAGGCGATGAGCTTACTTATCTTGCTGGAAATTATAAATCGTCCGAAGACTTTACAGTCTTAAGTGATGAGACCTGTACAATAACTGCAATTCTTCATCATAATGAACCTACCAAATCATATGATATCATTCGAGGAATAGATGAATTCCCGGATGAAAACATGGTTTATATTACGCTTAATAAAGTCGACAGAAATGCTATGACAACTTTAAGAAACATAGCATCTTCATACGGCCTTAATCTTTACGAAATAAATACGGAATATCTTATGAGTGTATTCGTAAAGGACATACCGTCAAACCCTGTAAACTCGATTTATAAGCTTATTATGACTGCACTTGCAATAATAGTAATAGCTTCATCAATTATGATATATAACGCCTTTGCAATGTCACTTACGGAACGCATGAAATATCTTGGAATGTTATCAAGTGTCGGAGCTACGAAAAGGCAGAAGAAAGCAAGTGTTTATTATGAAGGTATTATCCTTGGAATCATAGGTATTCCTCTTGGCTACCTGGTCGGAATTTTAGGCTGCATGGTGACTCTTCGTTTTACGGGATCTTTAATCCTTAATTCGAATATGCTTTACGGAATTAACACTTCCATGATGGGATATATACCTGTTAAAACCAACCCTTATATCGTATTTGCAGTAATATTGTTTTCAGCACTTACCATATTTATTTCATCATTTGTTCCTGCCATGAAGGCAAGCAGAATCAGCGCAATCGAAGCAATCAGGCAAAGTAATACCATAAGACTTCGCTCATGGAAATTAAAAGTTCTTCCTTTCGTTAAGCTCTTCTTTGGATACGAAGGAGAACTCGCTTCGAAGAATATCAAAAGAAACGGTGCAAAGGGTGTAGTAATAACAGTTTCAATGGCAATATCAATTATTTTACTTATCTCGGTTACTTATCTTGTTGAACTTTTTAACAAGGAGAACAGTTATGAGATTGAGATTCCTTTCCAGGTTTTCGCATCCGCATCTTTGAGCGAACGCGAAAGATTAAAAGAAGATATTTTAAAACAAGACGGTGTTGAAAAAGTTTTCGTTGCTGAAATGATCTCCTATAATTTTAATCCGAAGGACGGAGATGGGAAAGAACGAGAGATTCCCAATACCGCGATAAGAAATACAGAATTTCTTACCAAAGATTACGATTACCTTTTTGACAAGACTTATGATTTCTGGGTTATTCCGGTAGAAGATAACGACTTTATAACAATCTGTGAGAAAAACGGGATTGATCCTGATAAATATTTCGGTGATGAGCTTCGCGGTGTTTTACTTAATAATTACGCGCATAAGCCTTCAAGGAAAGAAGTCTTTAATGACAAGATTTTAGGACAGAAACTCTTTTACGATAAGGTCGAAGGCAATCCGCCCGCAATTATTATTACGGATTTCGTTAAATGGGATAAAAACATCGAAGAATACAGACTGTCACCCAAAGGAAGTATCTCCGTATATGTCCCTTCATCGATAATGCACCGTGAATACGTTAAATGTGTGGATGAAAAAGATTTAACATGCATATACGGAATTAAGTGTAAAAACCATGAAGAGATGCATGACAAAATGTCTGATATTTTAACCTACGACGGTTATACCAATGCATATGCTTCAGATGTCGAAGATCAGCTAATCATAATGAAGACGCTTCTGACACTCGTTAAGACCGTAATGTACGGGTTTATTGTTCTTATTTCGCTTATCGTAATAGCCAATATCGTAAATACGATTACGACCGGAATTCATTTACGAAGAAAAGAATTCGCGATGTTTAAATCAGTCGGAATGACGGATTTTGGATTTAAGAAAATGCTTTTCTTAGAGACTTTCCTCTATGGATTAAGAGCACTATTATTCGGACTTCCGATATCGACATTAATAAGCTTCTTTATCTATAAAAATGTTCCGACTCCAAATTCGGCATTCGAGATAAACATATTAACTTACATTCTTGTATCGCTCGGAGTATTCGCTATTGTTGGAATCAGCATGCTGCTTGCAAGATCATCTGACAAGAACAGCTCGATAATAGAAGGATTAAGAGAAGATATGTGTTAACAATTAAACCAAAATATAAAATCGTATAGCGTTTTTTGTGTCTGCTTAAAAACATGAATAATTATAAAACCTGCTACAAATTTGCCTATTTCAGAGATGTCGTATTTTAAAAATATGACATCTTTTTTTATCTTGACAGTGTTTAGATTCAGGAATATAATCTAAACAGTGTTAAGATTAGCATGAAAAGGAGGTTAAAGTGAAATCTGATACATATCATCATGGCAATCTAAAAGAAGAATTAATCGAAAAAGGTCTGGAGTATATAGATAAATACGGTACAGAGACTCTTTCCATGAGAAAACTGGCTGATTCTGCCGGAGTCAGCCCTGCAGCGCCGTATGCACATTTCAAAAATAAAGAGGCATTTTTATCTGAAGTGCGAAACTACATTACAAATCAGTTTTTGACGACCCTGAAAGAGAAGACGGATAATTGTTCTAAACAGGAGATGATATTGCTGGAATTAGGTAAAAGTTATGTACTTTTCTTTTATGAGAATCCTTTGTATTATCAGTTTTTGTTCTCTTTGGATAATATCGATATTGAAACATATGCACCTTTTGTTTTATTTAAAAAAACAGCTGAGGAAGTACTGAAAAATCTGTCAGGCAATAAATTAGACGAGAAAACTATTTATGCAAAAGTAATCGCCTTATGGTCATTGGTTCACGGACTCTCTTCGATAGTCACCATAAAAGGAGTAATCGACACGGAACATCTTGAAGAGGAAGTTGAAAGAATTCTTGGCTCGATAAGTATTTAGGAAAGAAATATGTTTAAAACTAAAATGATTTATATTATTACAATAGCAGATGCAGTTTTATATTTGTTTTCAGTAGTTACGTTTCTGTTTACAAAAACCGAACTTGCATTAACAATCTGGGAAATGCTAACGATAGTAAGCGGTCCGATTTTATTGTTTGCAATGCTACATTTAAGTCATGACCTTAATCAGTCGGTAATTATCCGATACGCTGTATTAGGTTTTATGACATGTGTTTGTTTATTAACGGCAGTAGCTCATGTCGTAAATATATGTGTTACTCGAAGACTGATTGCTGTGGGAGTGGACGTTCCAAAATATTTCCGAATCGGACAGTGGCCATCGGTTGAAATGGCGGTTGATTATCTTGCGTGGGGATTTTTTATGGGCCTTGCATATCTTTGTCTCGGTCTTTCGATTGTTAAGAATGAAAGAAAAAAGAATCGGATCAGAATTGCTTCCATAATCTGTGGATGCATGTGCTTGGTGGGATTTTTTGGAGCTTTATTTATAAATGAGAATCTTTGGTATATAGCACCGATGGCGTATGGCCCGGGAATAATCGTTATTTGCATTCTTGCTATATTGGTTGGAACGGATTCTTGATTATTTACTATAGTAATTTTTAATCTGTTTAATGATTTAATGAAGGAAGTAAAAATGTTAGGTATATATTTTAGCGGAACCGGCAATTCCAGGTATGCTGCAGAGTTGTTTTGCCGGGAATATGATAAAAAGACAAGAGTGCTATCTATTGAAGACAGCGACGTATTAACGGCCGTGAATGATGCAAATCTGATAGTATTTGCATATCCTGTTCAATTCAGTACCGTTCCGAAAATCATGAGGGATTTCGTTACTGATAACAAGGGGATGTGGAGAAACAAGAAAGTTTTTGTGATAGCAACTATGGGGCTTTTTAGCGGTGATGGTGCAGGAATGCTAGGACGGCTTTTAGAAAACTATGGTGCTGAAGTGACAGGCGGACTCCATCTTAAAATGCCGGATAGTATTGCAGACGAGAAAGCATTGAAACGTCCTTTGGAAAAGAACAAAGAACTCGTAAAGCAAGCCGAAAAGAAGATAAAGAAATCGGTCGGACAATTGAAAGAAGGGCATCCTACACAGGAAGGGATAGGACCATTGTATAGGTTGGTCGGTTTTTGGGGGCAGAGAGCTTATTTTGGTCATAAGACCAGGGAGTATACTTCTAAACTTAAGATTAATAATGAAAGATGTGTTGGCTGCAGAAAATGTGAGAATCTCTGTCCTATGAATAACATAACCATAGTTGAAAATAAAGCAGTTTCAGGCAATCGATGTACTATGTGTTACAGGTGTATTAACAAATGTCCAAAGGAGGCAATCACTCTTCTTGGTAAAAATGTAGTAGAACAGTGTGAGATTGAGAAATACTTGTAAGTTCTTCCGTTTTTACACAGCTGGATTTTTATTTGTCAGATGGATATTGAAACTCTTTATGAAAGATATACTCTGAATAGAAAAAATAATGATTTAAAAGTCCCTTTAGAGCAAATTATACCAATCTAAGTTTGGGAGTTCGTGAAGATTTGTCTTTTTTGGAATTATTTCTTAGAAATTTGTTGATGGGTGAAAAGAACGAACTTAAGAACAGATATATGCATATTGCTTGGAAAGAAACAACACATTCGAACAACAAACGACACATTGAACGACACATTGAACAACACATTGATCCTAAAGGAGCAATAAAGCAATTAGAAATAATACTTGATACAAATGTTGTATCGGAGAGAACAAAAAGTAATATTCTAAATTTATTTAATGAGTTCGGATATGAAAAGATTTTCAGTCGAGGAGATGTAATTAAATCTTTGGGAATAACGGAAAAGCCAGCAAGTACTCTTGTTAAAAGGATGTACGAATTAGGAATAACGGAAAAGATGATTGGTGTTGGTAAAGGTAAATACAGGTTTATCTGGAACTAGTCGTTATTGAGATAAAAAATAACTCAGGATTAACTCCTGAGTTATTTTATGCGAGCAGGTGATGGGAATCGAAGTTTTTTGGAATTGTAAAATCCCCTAAAATAGGCACTTTTAGGCATGTAAAAGTGATGGGAACTACCAAGGGGACTACCAAATATTATGAAAGGAGTTGCAGAGCAACATCATTTAAAATCATTACAAGCTTTTTCCAAAATTTTGAAATCATTTGTTCTTTTGGATAACGAGGTGGAGTCTCCATTTCGAAGTTTATGTTTATAAACAATATCAGCATTCTTTAATAATCTGTTTTTCTGACGATTAATTTCCCTATTTTCTGCTTGTAACAAAAATTTATAACTAGGATCTTGGGTTCCA
>JAEEGK010006133.1_pt1 | contig 28952 bp, 22 predicted proteins | sample 8958771 | NCBI WGS metagenome assembly JAEEGK01 (sample SAMN16246547, study PRJNA631951) | gut metagenome | biome: gut microbiome; feature: rumen; material: SC-attached | host: Bos | place: Iran: Karaj | collected 2018-10 | reverse complement strand
AAGCCTTAATCAGGCTGGTTCTGCAGCTATTGCTTCTCATGGTAAAGGTCGCAGGGAAATTACTCAGAGCGATATAGATCGTGCTATTGAAATGGCTACCGCCGTTTACATTCCGTTGGATCGTGAAATGCTTCATATCATTCCGCGGGAATATTTTGTAGATAATCTTTCTTACGGAATAAATAAACCGTTAAATACAATCGGGGCAAGGCTTAAAGCCGATGTTCACATCGTTACGGCTTCTAAAACTGCCGTTACGAATATAAGAAGTTGTGTAAACCGTGCAAATTATCGTCTTGACGGCGTAATGCTGAAAACTCTTGCTGCATCTCAGGCAGTAATGCACGATGATGAAATGGAGCTTGGTTCAATTCTTATAGATATGGGAGCCGGTACAACAGATGTTCTTGTACTTATGCATGGTGCACCCGTATGCTCTGCTTCAATTCCTGTAGGTGGAAATCTTGTTACAAACGATATTGCCATTGTAAAGGGAATACCAAGTGCAGAAGCGGAAAAAATTAAGATAAATTCCGGTTGCTGCTGGCTTCCTGGAATAGAAAATGATGTTCAGGTAATTCTTCCTGGAATTGGCGGAAGACCGCCGGAAGAAACAAGTACGTCTGAATTGTGTCAGATTATTCAGCCTCGTGTTGAAGAAATCTTTTCTATGGTTAGGAGCGCCGTCGTTCATAAGGCAAATTTAACACAGCTTTCCGGCAACATTATTCTTACGGGTGGGGGAGCCCAGATGAATGGTGTTGTTGAACTGGCTCAGAATGTGTTTGGAACAACAGCTGTGCGCCTTGGTTTACCTGAAAAACTTGGCGGTGTAGAAGAAGAGTACCGCCGCCCGGACTGTGCTACGGTAATAGGTCTTATTACGAGCAATAAAAATATGAACGCCGGTCGGGATGGAAAAAAGAAAAAACGGAGTACGGAGGCTGTAAAAGCCGGACAGGCATCAGAAAAAGAGCCTGTATGGAAAAAACTTAAAAATCTGTTTTTTTAGTTTTTTCTGAATAAAAAAGTGATTAGTTCGGCAAGCATTTAGATGCTTCCTGCTAAAAATATTTATATTTCCATGGGTGGAGGAAATATGTTTGAAGTCTCAGTTGTAGAAAACAAATTGGAAAGAAGTCCAACGGTAATGAAGGTTATTGGCTGTGGTGGCGGCGGATCAAATGCCGTTAACCGCATGATTGATGCCAATATCGAAAATGTTGATTTTATTGTGCTGAATACTGATGTTCAGGCATTAAATCGCTCTAAAGCTCCTATAAAACTTGCTGTCGGTCAGAAACTTACCGGTGGGTTGGGAGCAGGTTTTTGTCCTGAAATCGGTGAAAAAGCCGCAGAAGAAGACCGTGAAGCAATTGCAAATGCCTTAAAAGGCGCAGACATGGTATTTATAACAGCCGGAATGGGTGGTGGAACAGGAACCGGTTCAGCCCCTGTTGTTGCTGATATTGCCAGAGAAATGGGAATCCTTACTGTAGGTGTTGTTACACTTCCATTTGATTTTGAAGGAAAAATGCGCCGTCAGGTAGCTGATGAAGGAATTGCAAAATTCCGTAAATCAGTTGATTCAGTGATTGTTATTCCAAATCAGCAGCTTTTAAAACTGAATGATAAAAAAATGTCTTTTAAAGATGCCTTTATTTTAGCCGATGATGTTTTGCGTCAGGGTGTTGAAGGTATTTCAAAAATAATTTCTTTAACAGGCGATGTAAATATTGATTTTGCAGATGTCAGAAGGGCAATGCAGGGACAGGGAAATGTTTTATTTGGTGAAGGAACAGGAAGTGGTGAAAACCGCGCAGTAGATGCTGCAACGCGTGCTATAAAAAACCCGATGCTTGAAGAAACAAGTATTGATGGTGCCAAAAATGTAATAATAAACATCTGCTCCAGCGAAGAATTTTCCGTGGCAGAAATTGATGAAATTATAAAAATCATAACAGCTTCTGCTGATCCTGCAGTTTCTGTATTTTGGGGACAGGTAACTGACCCTGAAATGGGTGATTCTGTAACCGTTACAGTAATTGCGACGGGTTTCGCTGATTCTACTTCCCGTACTGAAGAAAAACCTGTTGAAGTTTTAACAGAAAAGAAGATTGTTTCTAATGAAAATGTAATGGACTATGGAGATTTCCAAAGTCTTTTAAAACCAAGCGCAAAGCCGGCTTCGTCAATTCTTGCAACAAAGGTAACAAAACAGGAATCAAACGGGCTGTTGTTTGATGATATTGATGATCATACAGAACCTGCTGTTTCAAGGATAAATGCTTCTTCTGTACCAACATTGGGTAATGCATTTTCTAAAGAACCTGTAAAACAGTCTACAATTTCTTTGACTCCGCCGGCAGGTTTTAGCGTTGCCGCTAATGATATTAATCAGCCGGCCTGCTGGAGAAATGCAGGTTTAAGCAGAACAATTAATCTGGCAACAGAATGATTCTATGGATAAAGAGAAGCTGACTGTTCAGGTTATGCTTTCAAGATTTTGCAACGATCTTATGATGGTCGGCAGACGTTCTGTTCAGACGGCTGAAACTTATAAGATTGCTGTAAATGAATTTTTTACATGGTGTCAAAAAGAGCAGTTAAAACTTTCTGATGTAAGTGCGCAGAATCTTCTCTATTATCTTGCATGGAGAAGAACCTGCGGATGTTCTGAACTTACGCTTGCAAAAGATATTTCTGCTTTACGTTCTCTTGGTTCGTATCTTGTACGAATGAATTACTGGAAAGAAAATACTGCCTTGCTGCTTGACCGCCCGAAAGCTTCAAGGCCGTTACCAAGAGTTCTTTCTGAACAGCAGATAGAAAAACTGCTTGCTGCCATTGACACCTCTGATGCCCTTGGAATTCGAGACAGGGCATTGTTTGAAGTTATTTATTCCTGCGGTTTACGTATAAGCGAAGCTTCTTCTTTGCTTATAGGAAACCTTCACATGCAGGAACGGATTTTGATGGTTCATGGAAAAGGAGATAAAGAGCGGCTTGTGCCATTTGGAGAAACCGCTTTTTTCTGGCTTGAAAAATATTTTACAGAAGCTAGGCCTTTACTTGTCGGACAAAAAATAACGGCCGAAGTTTTTGTAAATTATCAGGGCAATCCTATTTCCAGAAAAGGAATATGGAAACGTTTCAGAGAACTTGAAATTGTTTCCGGAGTTAACGCAAAGGTTCATACTTTGCGCCATTCGTTTGCAACGCATCTTCTGGCCGGAGGGGCTGATTTGCGTTCTGTTCAGGAATTGCTGGGACACAGTGATCTTGCGACAACTCAGATTTATACCCATGTAAATGATGAACAGCTTAAAAAAATGCATGAACAATATTTTCCGGGACATGGGGATGCCGGAAAACAGCAGTGAATAAAAAGGTGGGAAAAATGAAAAAAAGTAGTCTGATGATTTTACTGGTTTTTATTGTATTTTTTAGTGTAACAGGCTGTCAGAAATCGAGTAAAACTATTATCCGCATGCAGCATCTTGAAGAAGGAGTACAAAGTCCTACAACAGTTGAAGAATTAAAGGCTGCAATAAAAAAATACCAGAACAGGGCTGCTGACTTGCAGCTTGCAAATGCCCAGATCGGCATATGGTATAAAATCCTTGCCACGCGTTATCTTGACGCAAAAATGTATGGAGAAGCTTTAAAGACTTTTCAGACTGCGCTTGAATATTATCCTCAGAATCAGAATCTTTATTATTATGTTGGGCTTTGTGCCGGCTATATGTCACATTCTGCGCTTGACTATGAAGCAACCGGTTCATCAAATAAGAAAAAAAATTACTTAAAACTTGCAGAAAATGCGTATTCGGAAGCTATAAGAATAGAGCCAAGGTATGCCAGAGCATTGTACGGACTTTCTGTTTTGTATGTGTTTGAATTAGACGAACCTGAGAAAGCTGTTCCATTACTGGAAAAAATGCTTACGATTGAAACAAGAAGTATTGATGCAATGTTTGTTCTTGCAAGGGCTTATTATTCAACCTATGAATTTGATAAAGCAGTTTCTATGTATGATAAAATCATAGCGACGACAAAGTCTGAAGAACGTAAAAAGGAAGCTGAGGCGAATAAACGGATTGTTTTAGACGCAGCTTATGCCAGTAACTGAAAAAGACATTATAATTTGTGCCCTCTCAAGTATTAGTTTTTTAAATCAGTATGAGAAGAATATTTTATTTAAAAAACTTGACAGCTCTAATGCTATTGCGTTACTTTCTTTAAAAGCTATTGAATCGCTTACAGGAAAATCTCATAGGCATGCAAAATTTGACGGTGTTTCTGTTTTGCATGATGCAAAAATTTCTGCGGCTATTTTAAATGCAAGGAAAATTTCATACTGCATTTATGAAGATAAGGAATATCCTCAATTGCTGAAAGAAATTCCTGATTTTCCATTTGTCTTGTTTTATAGAGGAAATATTTCTGTACTGAATAAAAAATGCGTATCAGTAGTTGGAACGAGGCATCTTACTCCAGACGGAGCAGAAGCTGCTTATGCTTTTGGCTATGATGCGGCAATGAGCGGACAGACTGTAGTTTCTGGTCTTGCCTTTGGTGCGGATTGCAAGGCTCACAAGGGTGCTGTTTGTGCCGCTTTTGATTCTATGGCGGACAATTATGAAAAGGCCTGCGATTGCGGAAAAACAGCTGCGGTTTTGCCATGCGGAATTGATGCTGTTGTTCCTTTAAGTAACAGAAAACTTGCAGAACATATTCTTCAGTCTGGCGGATGCATTTTAAGTGAGTATGCTCCGGGAACGGAATCTTTACCGTTCAGATATGTTCAGCGCAACCGGATTATTGCAGGATTAGCTGAAGCTACGGTGGTGATTCAAGCTCCTGTTGGAAGTGGTGCTTTAATTACAGCTGATTTTGCGCTTGGCTACAACCGTGATGTTGTATTCCATGAAAGTGCAATTTCTGCAGAGGCACAGAAAGTTTCAGATTTGGCTTTACATAAATTGAAAACACAAGTATTTTGTAAGGAACAGAAGAAAAGCAAACTTGCGCGGAATATTCAATCTTATATTGAATCTGGTGCGCCGGTTATAAAGAATTATGAAGAATATAAGGCTTGCATGAGCGACTTGCCCGGAAAGCACAGTCTGCAGTTAAGCTTAAATTTGGAGGGTGTCTGATGGCAACATCAAAAAAAACATCAACATCAAAAAAGACATCAACATCAAAAAAGGCAACAAAAAAACGTTCTACACTTGTAATCGTAGAATCTCCTGCAAAAGCTCACACGATTGAAAAATACCTGGGAACTGGCTACACAGTAAAGGCTTCAATGGGGCATCTTATTGACCTCCCTAAATCCAGAATGGCAATTGATATTGAAAATGATTTTCAGCCTGAATATATAACCGTCAGAGGCCGTGCAAAACTGTTAAAGGAACTTCAGAAAGATGCAAAAAATTCTACAGAAGTTCTGCTGGCAAGTGATAACGACCGCGAAGGAGAAGCCATTGCATGGCATCTGCGCAATGCCCTGCAGGATAAAACCGATGCAAAAATCAGCCGTATTGTATTTAATGAAATTACACCTCCTGCAATCAAAGCAGCTGTAAAAAATCCCGGTGATATTGAAGAAGATAAAGTAAATGCACAGAAAGCCCGCCGTGTATTGGACCGGCTTGTAGGGTATAACTTAAGTCCTATTCTATGGAAAAAAGTTAAGAACGGGCTTTCTGCCGGCCGCGTACAGTCAGTTGCACTGCGCATTATCTGTGAAAGAGAAAAAGAGGTAGAAGACTTTATTCCAACTGAATACTGGACTTTAGACGCGGATTTTTCTAAAGGAAAGACAAAGTTTTCCGGTCAGCTGGTTCTTTATAAGGGTGAAAAACCTGAACTTAAAAACGAAAAAGAAGTTAATGAGATTATCGAAAAAATAAAATCTTCTGACTGTATTGTTAAAGGAATAAAATATACGGATAAAAGCGTAAAACCTCGCCCTCCGTTTACAACTTCAACATTACAGCAGGCTGCTGCAAATCGTCTTGGCTTTACTTCAAGAAAAACCATGCAGATAGCCCAGCAGCTTTACGAAGGCGTAAATATCGGCTCCAACCGTGTAGGTTTAATTACATACATGCGTACTGATTCCGTGCGTATTTCTCAAACTGCTTTGGATGATGTACGTGACTGGCTTTCAAAGAATTTCCCGAATGAGCTTTCACCGGAGCCTATTCATTATTCAGTTGGCAAAGGTGCACAGGATGCGCATGAAGGTATCCGTCCGACCTATACAAGCTATACACCGGATTCTGTAAAAGAATATTTAAGCCGCGACCAGCTTCGCCTTTATACGATTGTTTGGGAACGCTTTGTTTCCAGCCAGATGACAAATGCAAAAACAAGGACAACAAGTCTTGAAATTACTGCCGGAGATGCTGTATTCCGCCTGTCAGTTTCAAAGATTATAGAAAAAGGTTTTTACAGTGTAATAAAACTTCTTTCTTCAAAAGAAGAAGTAACAGGAAATCTTCCTTCGTTAAAAGAAGGTGAAAAAATACAGGCAGAATCATTCCATCCGGACCAGCATTTTACTCAGGGACCTGCCCGTTACACTGATGCTTCAATCGTAAAAACTCTGGAAGAAAAGGGAATCGGCAGACCTTCAACGTATGCACCTATAATTTCTGTATTGCTTGACCGGTACTATGTTACAAGAAGTAACAAGCAGCTTGTTCCAACCCAGCTTGGACGTATTATAAACAAGATTTTAATTGAAGCCTTTCCTACTGTAATAAGTGAAGGTTTTACAGCTGATTTTGAAACAAATCTTGATAAAGTTGAAAACCATGAACTTGTCTGGAACGAGATGATTGGTGATTTTTATTCGCCATTCAAAAAGCGCGTAGATGAAGTTCTTGAAACTCAGGAAAGTATGAAAGGCATTTTTGATGAACCTACAGAACAGGTTTGCGAAAAATGTGGAAAACCGATGGTTAAAAAACTAGGCCGATTTGGATTTTTCCTTGCCTGTTCAGGATTCCCGGAATGCCATAATACAAAGGCAATTCCGCTTGCAAAATGCCCTGTTCCTGGCTGTACAGGCGATATTGTTGTACGTAAAGCCAAAGGTCGTGGAAAAGAATTTTATGGTTGTACGAATTATCCGACATGCAGTTTTATTTCGCATTTTAAACCGCTGCCTGACCAGTATTGTCCGAAATGCGGCTGGTTCCTTGTTGAAAAATTCGACAAAAAGAACGGTTCGTATAAGGCCTGTATAAATCCTGACTGCGATTATCTGCATTCAGCTGAAGATGAAGAAGGAAAATAAAGGCAGGTTTTACGGCTGCTCTTGTAATTTATTCAGATGAGTAGTGAAAAAATAACTTTTTTGAAAGATGCCTGCGAAGAATTTCTTTTGTATGAACAGACTGTCCGTGGACTTTCTGAAAATACAATAGTATCTTACAGAAATGATTTATCTGTCCTTCAGAATTTTCTTGGCAGTGATGTAAAAGTTTCTGATATAACTCTGGAAGATTTGCGTTACTGCATAGGAGAACTTTCAAGAAAAAAACGGGTTTCTTCTTCAATAAACAGATTCATTGCTTCTGTTCGTTCTTTATTTGCCTATTGCAGAAAATTTCAGTATATTCAGAATAATGTTGCGCTTGAATTAAAGACAGTAAAAATGCCAAAGCATCTGCCTGTCTTTATGACAAATGCAGAAGTAGATAAACTTTGCAATGCTCCCGAAAAAAAAGAACTTTTGTGGGAAAGTCGTGATAAGGCTCTTTTTGAAATGCTTTATTCTTCCGGCTGCCGTATAAGTGAAATTGCAAATTTAAAGCTTGAAGATTTTTCCGGGGATTTTGAATCGGCAATCGTTACTGGAAAAGGAAGCAAAGACAGGCGTGTTTATTTTGCTCAGGATGCAAGAAATGCTTTAAAACTTTATCTTGAAGATCGCAAAAAACGTTTTAGCTCTAACGGGCGGAAAGATACAGTAAAAGAAGTTTTTGTAAACCAGAACGGCAAAAAACTTACGGACGAAGGCATGCGCTGGATAATTTCGCGCTATTCAGGTGTTGAAGGTGTGAATCACCATGTTTCGCCGCATGCGTTCCGCCATACTTTTGCAACGCAAATGCTTTCTAACGGAGCAGATGTAAGGCTTGTGCAGGAAATGCTTGGACATTCAAACATTTCTACGACACAGCGTTATACGCATATTACAACAGATAAACTGATAGAAATATATAACAGGGCTCATCCCCATGGAGGAACCAAAAAATGAGTGAACAGTTTGAAAAAATCCGTAGTACAACGGTTATTGCGGTTAAAAAAGATGGAAAAGTTGCTATGGCCGGTGATGGTCAGGTAACAATGGGAAATACAGTGATGAAGGGTAATGCCCGCAAAGTCCGCAGAATTTTTGATGGAAAAGTCCTTACAGGGTTTGCCGGTGCAACGGCAGATGCTTTTACTCTTTTTGATAAATTCGAAACAAAATTAAAAGAATATAATGGTGATTTAACACGTTCTGCTGTAGAACTTGCAAAACAGTGGCGTACAGACAGAACGATGAGTAAGCTTGAAGCTCTTCTTCTTGTTGCCAATAAAGATAAAATTCTATTGATTTCCGGCAGCGGAGATGTAATTGAACCTGAAACGGACATTCTTGCTATCGGCTCGGGTGGAAATTATGCTTACGCAGCAGCTCTTGCCTATATGGAAAGTTCAGATTTTACCGCAAGGGAAATTGCAGAAAAAAGCCTGAAAATTGCAGGAAATATTTGTATATACACTAATTCAAATGTCGTTGTGGAGGAATTGTAATGGACGACCTTACACCGCGTCAGATTGTAGAAAAGCTTGACCAGTATGTAATTGGACAGCATAAGGCAAAGCGTGCAGTGGCAGTTGCCTTAAGAAACCGTGCAAGAAGATTAAAGTTGCCGGAAGACATTCGTGACGAAATAGCCCCAAAAAATATTTTAATGATTGGACCTACAGGAGTTGGTAAAACAGAAATTGCGCGCCGCCTTGCTAAATTGTGCAACGCACCGTTTTTAAAAGTTGAAGCGACAAAATATACAGAAGTTGGATATGTCGGTCGCGATGTTGAATCAATGATTCGTGATTTAATGGCTGTAGGCTATAACGATGTAAAATCAGAAATGCAGGATTCCATGCGCGAAAAATGCGGTCCTAAAGTAGAAGAGAAACTTCTTGATTTACTTTTGCCGGGCAGCGGTAAAAAGCCTGCGAAAGGTTCTTCTGTTTTAGGAAGTATTTTCGGAAATAAAAATTCAAACGCTACGGAAAACTCTTCTGCGCCGGCCGCCGCATCAGAACAGGACAAGGTGCTTGTTCCTGCAGAAGAAAAAGCATCTGATTCAACTTCTGCTACCCGTGAAAAATTCAGGCAGATGCTTCGTGAAGGCAAGCTGGAAGACCGCGAAGTTGAAATTGAAATTTCAAGAAAGGCTCCTACAATTTCCGGAATGGAAATTATTGCCGGCGGCAACATGGAAGATTTGGAAAATGGAATTCAGAATCTTACGGCTATGTTTGGCGGCGGCCGGAGTCATCGGCGAACCGTTACGGTTAACGAAGCCCGTAGAATTTTAACTGAAGAAGTTCTTGACGGTATGGTTGACCACGACAAAATTGCAGATATAGCAAAAAATCGTGTAGAACAGTCCGGAATTATCTTTATCGATGAAATTGATAAAATTGCCGTAAAAGGTGAGCATGGCGGTCAGGATGTTTCTCGTGAAGGTGTTCAGCGCGATATTCTTCCTATTGTTGAAGGATCAAATGTAAATACAAAATGGGGCGTTGTAGATACAACTCACATTCTGTTTATTGCAGCCGGTGCATTTAGTGTAGCAGCGCCGAGTGACCTGATTCCTGAACTTCAGGGACGTTTTCCTCTTCGTGTAGAGCTAGAATCCTTGAATAAAGATGATTTTAAGCGGATTTTAACAGAACCGAAAAATTCCTTAACTTTCCAGTATACGGCTCTTCTTTCGACCGAAGGTGTAACAATAAAGTTTACCGATGATGCGATTGAGCGAATGAGCGTACTGGGAGAAGAAGTAAATTCTAAGAGCGAAAATATCGGTGCGCGTCGTCTCCATACAATTATGGAAAAAGTTCTGGATGAAATTTCTTTTTCAGCTGATGAGCATAAAGGTGAAACAATTTCCATTGATGCATCCTATGTTGATGAAAAGTTAAAGGACATTTCTCAGAATCAGGATTTATCACGATATATTCTGTAGTTTGCCGGCCAAATCTGCAGCTCGAATATACAGGTTGAACCTGTCGGTCGAATTTACGGGGCGATCCTGCCAGACGAATCTGCATGTCGAACCTGCCGGGCGAACCTGCTGGTCGAATCTACAGGTCGATTTTTCTTACCGAATAAAAATATAGCAAATCTGAAAAAGCATGGTAGATAATTCTACCGTGCTTTTTTTTCTAAACCCTGATTTTTTTATTCCGAAAATATAAATAAGAGGCAGATATGAAAAGTTTTATGCAGTCAATTGACCTTTTACAGAAAGCTCTTGATGTTAATTCTTTGCGGTATCAGGTAACAGCCAATAACATGGCAAATTCTGAAGTTCCTAATTTCAAGCGTTCTGTAGTCAATTTTGAAAGTGAACTTAAACGTGCTTTTGATTCTGAAAAAGAAGCAAATACAGGCTTTCAACTAACAAGAACGGATTCAAGACATTTTGCTTTAAATAATGTTCAGGACTGGCGTTCTGTTGAACCTCGTCGTGTTCTTGATTATACAACTACCTCAAAACCTAACGGAAATAATGTTGATGCAGAAGCCGAAGCAATGAATGTATTGAAAATTCAGCTTCAGTACCAGCTTTTGACACAGCTTGAAAATTTTGAATTTTCGCAGGTAAAAACTGCTATAAGAAAATAAATAGAGGGGAATAAAAAATGGGCATTTTTTCAAGTATAAACATTGCTGCAACAGGATTAAGCGCAGAACGTCTTCGTACAGATGTAATTTCAAATAATATTGCAAACGCTACAACAACCAGAACTTCTGAAGGCGGACCTTTTAAACGCTCCAGAGTAATTTTTCAGCCCATTGCTTCTTCAAAACCTCAGTGGCGTACACCTTTTATTTCTGAAGATCTTGATAACGGTCCTGGAAAGGGAGTCCGTGTACTTGAAATTGTAAAAGATACTTCTGAAGGAAAATTGGTTTATGATCCTACAAATCCTGATGCAATAAAATCAGGCCCCCGCGAAGGATATGTAGAATATCCGAACGTAAACATCGTAAATGAAATGGTAGATTTAATTGCTTCTTCCAGAGCGTACGAAGCAAATACAACTGTAATTCAGGGAGCAAAAGAAATGTTTAATGCAGCCCTTGAAATAGGACGTGCATAATTTTGCTGGAATAAACAACGTTAAAATAAAACTGTAAAAGTTTTGCTGCAAAAGTGGCAAAAAAAATAATAGTTGTGTATAATTAGCCTATGAAAATACCTGAATTTGGAACTTTACAGATGACTCGTACAGATCCGGCTCATTTTGGAACCGGTACCGTACAAAGTATTTCAAATATATCTTCCCAGAATCTTAACAGGGAAAAATCAGCTGTGCCGAATGTAAGTGCGGGAGCGTCTTTTAAGGATGCCCTTAACATGCTTAACCAGCAGCAGCTTGATGTTGCCGATGTTCAGAAAAAGCTTATTACCGATCCTGATTCCGTTGACATTCATGATGTAACGACTGCAATGGCAAAAGCACAGATGTCGCTTTCAATTGCGCAGACTGTAATTGACCGTTTGACAACAGGCTGGTCAGAAATTACAACCATGCGGTAATCTTTGAAAACGCAGCATTGTATGTGAGACTCTATAAATTATTATAAATAATAAAATTATCTCTTTTCAGTTTTATATTCATGTGATATAATAAAGTGTAAAAATGTATATTCGTTCATAGGAGGGGATGATGAACGAATGGCTTAAAAAGTTTGTGACAAATATAAAAGAGTCATGGGCTAAATGGACCATAATTCAAAAAGGTATACTTGCAGGAATTATCGCAGCCGTTATAGTTGCTATAGTTCTTCTGCTCAATGTTTCTTCTAAACCGACTACCGTTCGTCTTTTTGGTACTCCAATTACAGATGAAGCCGTGCGTAGTGCAATCATTACGCGCCTTGACAGGGAAAATGTTGACTCGTGGGTTGATTCTGCCGGATATATTTCTGTTCAGGATAAACAGACTGCTTTCAGAATGCGCGATTTGCTCATTGAAGAAGATTTAGTTCCTGCCTCAGTAAATCCGTATGCATTTTTTGATAAGACAAATTGGGCTACAACGGATTTTGAACGCGAAGTTCAATGGCAGCGTGCAACCGAAGCTCTTGTTAAACAGCACATCGAAGCTTTGTCTGATATTACTTATGCAAATATTAAGATAACCCCGGAAAAGAAAACTCTTTTTGCTTCTGAACGTGAACCTGCAAAGGCGAGCGTAATTATTAAAGTTGTTCCGGGAAGCGATCTTCTTACAAACCGGAAAAGAGTTCTTGGAATTCAAAAAATTATTTTGAAGGCTGTTGAAGGCCTTTCGGCTGAACAGCTTAGTATTGCTGATTCAGACGGAATTGTCCTTAATGATTTTGACAGCATGGCTGATTTTGATAAGGTTGATTTGGCTGAAAAAGAACAGAAACTTATCAGAAAGCTTGAAGCCGAATACAGGGCAAAGGTATTAAAAGCCTTGCAGACAACACTTTCAGAAGACCGTGTACGTGATTTAAACATAAAAATTGACATGGATATGTCTGAAGAAAAAACACAGGCAACAGAATACAGTCCTATTACTATAAAGGCTGATAATCCTGATACTCCGTATGATGATTCAGAATTACGTGATGTTTTGCCGATTTCCGTTCAGACTGTTACAAAAGAATGGCAGGGAACCGGTTATAATCCTGAAGGCCCTGCCGGAACGGAAGGACAGACTCCGCCGGTTTATTCTGACATGTCAAATGTGATTGGAAAATCTACAGAAACAGGCGTAACCCAGAATAATGTAATTAATACAAAGAATATTCAAAAAGAAAAGCGACCTGGAATTGACCGCATTACAGTTTCTGCGAACGTTGACGGTACGTGGAAAATTAAATATGACAAAAATCATAATCCTTTAATTACGGAAGAAGGTCATATTGACCGCGAATACACTCCTGTTCCAAAAGAAGATTTGGAACAGCTTGCCGAATATGTACGTAATGCAATCGGCTATAATCGGGCAAGAGGTGATTCTGTTTCTGTAACTAACATTGCTTTTGACCGTACAGTGCAGCATGATGAAGAAGATGCTGAATACTTTAAGGCACGTCAGACAAGAACTACTATTTTGATGATTCTTGGTGCTTTGGCATTTGTTCTGCTTTTGTTTATTATTTTCAGATTTGTTGCAAGAGAAGTGGAGCGCAGAAAACGTCTGCGCGAAGAAGAACTGCTTCGCAAACAGCAGTCTGCCAGAGAACAGGCTCTTTGGGATGCAAAAGAAGAAGGTATGGAAGTTACTATGTCTGTCGAAGAGCGTAAACGCGCAGAACTTCAGGAAAATGCAATTGCCATGGCAAAAGAGCATCCGGAAGACGTTGCAATGCTTGTTCGTACCTGGTTGATGGAGGAATAGGAATATGGCTGAAAATACTGCAGCAGCTGCGGCAAAATCCGGCGGCTCATCTAAGAAAGGTTCTAAAGATTATAAAAGCCTTACAGGTCGCCAGAAAGCAGCTATCTTTCTTGTTTCATTGGGAAGTGATGTTTCCTCCGATATTATGAAACATCTTCGTGAAGATGAAGTTGAAACCTTAACTTTTGAAATTGCACGTCTTGAAAAAGTTGATTCAGATTTTAAAGATGCTGTTCTGGAAGAATTTCAGGATTTGATGAATGCGCAGAACTTTATCACAACAGGTGGTATTGATTATGCCCGTGAACTTCTTGAAAAATCTTTAGGTAGTCAGAAAGCTGTTGATATTATTAACAGACTTACAAGTTCACTTCAGGTTCGTCCTTTCGACTTTATCCGTAGAACAGATCCGTCTCATTTGTTGAACTTTATTCAGCAGGAATATCCTCAGACTATAGCCTTGATTCTTGCTTATCTTGAGCCGAATAAAGCTGCAATTATTTTGCAGAGTTTGCCGGAAGATATGCAGGCTGAAGTTTCCAAACGTCTTGCAACTATGGATCGTACTTCTCCTGACGTTTTGCGCGAAGTTGAACGCGTTCTTGAAAAGAAACTTTCTACTCTGTCTTCAGAAGACTACACGGCTGCCGGTGGTGTTGAAAGCATTGTTGAAATCCTTAACCTTGTTGACCGTTCTTCTGAAAAATCTATTATTGAATCTCTTGAAGAAGATGATCCTGATTTGGCTGAAGAAATTAAAAAGCGCATGTTCGTATTCGAAGATATTGTTATGCTTGACGACCGTGCCATTCAGAAAGTTCTCCGCGAAGTCGATACACAGGAATTGTCAAAAGCGCTTAAATCTGTTGATACAGAAGTACAGGATAAGATTTTCCGTAACATGTCTAAACGTGCAGCGAGCATGTTGAAAGAAGATATGGAATTTATGGGACCTGTACGTTTGAAGGACGTTGAAGAATCTCAGCAGAAGATTGTATCTACAATCCGACGCCTTGAAGATTCAGGAGAAATCGTTATTGCACGCTCTGGTGAAGATGAGCTTGTAACTTGATTCTTCAGGATTTCTTACGATAATGCAATTTTTTTGGAGCAATTATGGCAAAAACTGTATTCAGACCGACAGAAATTAAAAAGAGTCCCGAAGCTGTTATGCTTAAGCTGGTTCATAATTATGAACCGGAAGTTGAAGAAGTTGTTGAAGAAGAACCTGTTTATGAAGGACCTACAGCAGATGATTTAAGGCGTGAAGCAGAAGAATTTAAAGCTCGTTGGGAAACTGAAAAGAAGCAGATGCTTGATAAAGCTCAGGCAGAAGCCAATGCGATTGTTGAAAAAGCCAAAAATGATGCTTTTGAAGAAGTTAAGAATCAGTCTAATCAGGCGCAGATTATAAAGCAGGAAGCAAAAGATACTGCTGAAGAAATTATTAAAAATGCTCAGGAGCAGGCACAGAAAATAATTGAAGAAGCTCAGGCCGAGCAGGCAAGGCTTGAAGAAAAATCTTCAAAAGAAGGTTTTGATAAAGGCCATGAAGAAGGCTATGAAGTTGGAAAACAGGAAGCTGACCGGCTTGTAAGCAGAGTTCATTCGGTGCTTGAAGCTGTTATGCAGCGTCGTGAAGAAATCCTTAAAGAGACCGAACAGCAGATAGTTGAATTAGTAATTCTTATGGCAAGAAAGGTTGTAAAAGTTCTTTCTGAAAGCCAGAAGAGTATTATTATGAACAATGTTCTTCTTGCATTAAAAAAGGTTAAAGGCCGTGGCGATGTAATTTTACGTGTAAACCTTGAAGATGTAAAACTTACCGCAGAACACACAAGAGATTTTATTGAACGTGTTGAGCATATAAAGAACATCAGTGTTGTTGAAGATTCTTCAGTTGAAAAAGGCGGCTGTATTGTAGAAACGGACTTTGGCGCAATAGATGCAAGAATTTCCAGTCAGTTAAAAGAGCTTGAAGATAAGATTCTTGAAGTTGCTCCAATTAAGACAATTACAAAATCTGATGCAATAAATCCAGATGCTTAGTTTTTAGTCGATTTGGGGGTGGGTATGAAATCGACATATACTGCGGATTTTGATTTTTCTAAATATTTAAATGAAGTAAAACGTGCAGAAACCATTCATTATATCGGGCATGTCTCTGCGGTAAACGGTCTTGAAATTGAAAGTACAGGTCCTCGATCAGTTATCGGCGAAATGTGTACTATAAAAATTCCCAGTACAAAATCAGAACTTATGGCAGAGGTTGTAGGACTTTCTGGAACTACAGTTAAGCTTACTGCTTTTGGTGATACCAAAGGAATTGAAATAGGCTGTGAAGTTGTTGGTTCAGGTTCTGTTTTGCAGGTAGGAGTTGGAGAAGGTCTTTTAGGCCGTGTAATAGATGCAACAGGTCATCCGTATGACGGCTTAGGTGAAATAAGGGCAGAAACTTTCTATCCAGCCATTGCAGAACCGCCGAATCCTATGACAAGAAAGCCAACGGACCGTAGAATTACAACAGGCGTAAGGGCAATAGATTCTTTGCTTACAATTGCAAAAGGGCAGCGTATGGGAATCTTTGCAGGTTCTGGTGTCGGGAAATCTACCCTTATCAGTATGATTGCCAGAAACACAAATGCAGATATTAACGTAATTGCGCTTATAGGCGAACGCGGCCGCGAAGTTATGGACTTTATTAAGCGTGATTTAGGCGAAGAAGGTTTAAAACGTTCTGTTGTCGTTGTTGCAACAGGAGATCAGCCTTCTATCTGCCGTCTGCGGGCAGCCTATGTAGCTACGGCTATTGCAGAGTATTTCCGTGATCAGGGTAAAGACGTTATGTTTATGTTTGACTCTGTAACCCGCTTTGCCCAGGCTCAAAGAGAAATTGGTCTTGCCAACGGTGAACCTCCGGCACAGCAGGGATATCCGCCAAGCGTTTTTGATATGCTTCCAAAACTTCTTGAGCGAACCGGTACAAATGATAAAGGTACAATTACTGCTTTTTATACGGTTCTTGTTGACGGTGATAATATGAATGAGCCTATTACTGATAAGGTTCGCGGAACTTTGGACGGACACATTGTATTAAACCGTGCACTGGCACAAAGCAACCATTTTCCTGCAATAGATGTTTTGCAGAGTATAAGCCGTTTAGGAAGACGCGTTACAGGCTTGCAGACCAGAAAAGCATGCGGTGCAATCCGAGAATTAATTTCTACATATGCATCGAATGAAATTCTTATAACAACGGGAAACTATCAGAAAGGAAATTCTGCAACGATTGATAAAGCTATAGAAAAACATGAGGCAATTGAAGCATTTTTAAAACAGGAAGAAACAGAACGCTGCTCTATGGACGATACTCTGGATAAACTTTCTGTACTTGCAGAAGTCGAAATTCCTATTGATGAATATGGAGAAGATGCCGGGCTTGTAATAAAAACTACGGCACAGATTGCAGATGAGCAGGTAAAAGCCGGCGCAGCGGATATAAATGAAGAAATTTAATTTTCAGCTGGAAGATGTTCTTTCTATAAGAAACTTTCAGCAGGAACAGGCAGAAATTGAATTAGGTATCGCGCTTGGTGAAGAACAGAAAATAACTGATAAACTTGAGCAGATTGCCATGCAGCATGCCCAGTGTGCAAAAAATATAGAAGGTTCGCTTGATTTTGCGACGATTCTTTCAGCGAGGCAGTTTTTTTCTATGCTGGAAGCACAGAAAAACTTTCTCCTTGAAGAACTAGCAAAAGCAAAACTTGTTACAGAACAGAAAAGAAAAATCCTTCAGGAAAAGATGAAAAAAACTGCCTCTTTGCAAAAACTTCGTGAAAAGGAATTGGAAAGTTACAATTCGGAAAAACTTCAGGAAGAAGAAAATTTAATCGACGATATTGTAACTTCCCGTTATCGGAATTCCTAATACTTAAAAGCACTTCCTCCGATAAATTCCCTTATGATTGAACGTGCCGGAACTGCTGTCGCAGGAATCGTAGAAAAATTATTCAGGAAGCGCAAAAGACGTTCAGCTTCTGAATATTCTTTGCACAAAGGATTTACCGCACGTAAAAGAGGTTCAGCATATACTTTAAGAACTGCAAGTTCGTAATCCAAAGCTGTGTTTAACATTGCATCGGCATTTCCCTGGAAAGGGAAAATATGAAGCTTTTCGCCTTTCTGAACATTGTCCCACATGGAAATTGTATCCTGTGCACTTTTTCCACGGAAATTTGAATCCCTTACAATGCGGCGGATAAGGCGGTTGTCACTTGTAGAAATTCTGTTGTGGTCATCAAGATTAAGCTGTGTTAAGGCAGAAAGATAAATCTTGAACTTTAGTTCCGGATCAATCAGCGGGGTAAGCTTATCATTTAATCCGTGAATTCCTTCAAGCATAAGAATATCGTTTGGCCCTAAAACCATCTTTGTGCCGTTAAAATAACGTTGACCGGCTGCAAAATCGTATTGAGGAATTTCTACTTCTTTGCCATTGAATAAATCATTTAAAAGCTGATTCAAGAACGGAATATCCAAAGCTTCAAGACATTCATAATCATAATTGCCGTTTTCATCTTTTGGATTTTTATCACGGCCTACATAAAAATTATCAAGGCTTATAAGCTTTGGTCTGTAACCTAGCGCCTGAAGCTGCAGCGAAAGTTTCATGGAAGTTGTTGTTTTACCGGAACTTGAAGGACCTGCAATTAAAACAACTTTTGCCTTTTTTCTTTCGTGAATTTTATCGGCAATGTCTGCAATACATTTTGTCTGGAATGTTTCACATGTATAGATAAATTCGTTTATGTTTCTCTGTTTTATAAGTTCATTCAATGAAGCTGCAGAAGTTACGCCAAGCTGCTTACCCCATTTTTTATATCTGCTGTAAATTGAAAAAAGGGTAGGAATATCATGAAACTCTGTAAGCTTATGCGGATTAGAAGTATTCGGGAACCTTAAAAGGAAACTTTCATCGTATGGCATAAGTTTAAAGTATTTCAGGCAGCCTGTAGAGCGTACAAGTGGTCCGAAGAACATGTCAGAAAAATCGCCAAGCCTGTTTACTTTGATATAAGGCGGACAAATACAGTTAAGCTGTTTACTTGTTTCCGTAAGTTCAAGTTTTGCAAAAAGTTCTTTTGCATCTTTATAGCTTATGGCATCTGTTTCAATTAAAATATCTTCTTTTACAAGACGTTTCATTTCATCTTCAAGAGAAGAAATTTCTTCTTTTGTAATTTTGCGGCCTGTATCAAGCGTATAATAATAGCCGTAGCCAAGACTGTGGCCTACTAAAAGGTGAGCTTTCGGGTAGATGTTATGTGCCGCAGCTGCAAGAAGAAAGCACAATGAACGTCTGTAAACAGCGGCTCCCTGCTTGTCTGAGTCCAATACAGGTTCGATTTCGGCATTGTAAGGAATAGGCTGGTTAAGTGAAAACAATGAATTGTTTACGAGAACAGCTAGAATCGATTCCTTGTCCTGTTCAAAATTATCCAATAATTCTGCGCCTGTAATTCCTGCCGGTGCTGTGGTGGTTTTACCAGATGGAAATTTTATATTAATGTTTTTCATATTTCTGCGTCCTTAATTCTGTCCTTATTTCTGATAGTATTTTATAAGAGCCTGAGTTCCAAGGTCTCCGTTACCTTTTGATTCAAGTTCTTTATAGTTCTGTAAAACTTTGCTTAAAACCCCAAGGTCAAGATTGCTTTTCTGTGCTTCGTCTAAAGCCAGAGACATGTCCTTTATAAAGTGCTTTAAGAAAAAGCCTGGTGCATAGTCGCCGGCAATAATTTTTTTGCCAAAAGAATCAAGCTGTTTGCTTCCTGCAGCTCCAGTTGAAATTGATCTTAAAAGAACATCTAGATTAAGGCCTTTTGCCTTTGCGTATGAAAATGCTTCGCAAATGCCTGAAAGCGTTCCAGCGATAATTATCTGGTTTGCCATTTTTGCATGCTGACCGCAACCGGCTTTGCCCTGATAGTTTATGTTTGTGCCCATTGCTTCAAAAACATGGAGGCATTTTTCAAAATCTTCTTTATCACCGCCGGCAAGTATGGAAAGTGTTCCGTTTCTTGCTCCTGTATCACCGCCGGTAACAGGTGCATCCATTACGTGAAAACCTCTTTTTTTGCCTTCTGCATAAAGTCTTTCTGCAAGGGTAGGGCTTGTAGTTGTCATGTCTATAAGAGTTGCGCCTTTTTCAGCACTGTCAAAAATGTTTCCGGGATTAAAATAAACTTCTTCTACGTCTTTTGGAAATCCGACAATTGTAATTACTGCATCGCATCCTTTAACACATTCTTTTATTGTAGGAAAGAAAAGAGCACCTTCTTCAATTACATCGTTAACTTTAGCTTTGTTTCTTGCAAAAATATGTAATTCATAGCCAGCTTTCATAAGATTTCTGACCATTGATTTTCCCATGATACCAACACCAATAAAACCGATTTTGTTCATAGTCTCACCTCGTACAGTTTAATTTAAGTATATCGTACTGTTTAAGTATTGCAAAAGCTATGCTGTTTGTCAAACCAGAATTGATGATCTCTAGAATTGATGTCCTATTGATAGAGATGGTGCAAATAAATCTATAGCAGAAGAACTGTCTTTTGACATTATATATTCTGCCTGAAGTTCAACATAAGTATGTCTGTGTACATATAACTGAAAAGCAAGTCCTGCATCAGCTGAATAATAGGTTGATGTTAAAGCAGGGGAGGTTGACCCAGAATTAAATTCAAGTTTTAAATCCCTTAACTGTAAAATACCTGCGCCTGCATGCAGTTCAAAAGTAAGGTGATTTCTTATAAGCGGATACTGGTAAACAAGGTTTAAATGGGCTGTAAAAATATTCGTAGAAATTTTATATCCAGGATATTGAGCAGAAAGCATATAATAAGAAGGATTTACTCCTATACCGTAAAAACCTGAACGTTTCTTAAATGGAATCCAGGTTAATTTTGCTCCAATACCCAGAGGAATTTTATTTGTGTCAAAATAATCCGGGATAGTAGAATCCTTTATTACCATTGCAGGATGATAGCCTATTGAAACGTCTAAATCCATTGGTTTCTGGTATTTTATTATAAGTTCCTGCGAACTGTTTAAGCCACCCGGATTTTGTGCCGTAAACTGATAATCACCTGGAGCAAGTCTGTTAACATCATACTTGATTTCTGCTCTTGTTCCATGGCTGTTTAATACAGGTTTACCTACAAATGGAGCAGAACTTGAATATTTTGTGCGGTCTGAATCAGAATAAAGCCTTAAGTCGAAGAAAGTTTCAGGCAAAAAGTTTTTACCGGTTAGAGTAAAGAACCCGCTGTTAATTTCTTCAAGATAGATAATCTTTGGAGAAACAGAATCAACTTCAGGCTGGATTGCAAGTAAAATTTCAAAGTTAAGTATTTCTGAGCGGATTTCAGGCTCTTCCAAAAGGTTATAGGCAATAACATAGTAGCGGTAAAATCCTGGTTTTAACTTAATATCAACAGAATTATCTTCTACTTTTTCAAGTGTAAGTATTTCTTTGTAGGAATTGTCTTCAGTTTTCTGTTCAATGTGAACGTCATAATAAAGAACGTCTTCCTGCTTGAACCATGCAAGAGTCTGAACGAATTCAGGAATTCCTTCTTCTGTATTTTCTATATGATAATATTTTGTTGTTCCTTCGGTTTTTAAAAGCTCCTGGGCAGAAACAGAAGATATTAATGCAAAATAAGCAAGTGTAAGCAGGCTGTAAAAAAATCTTCTATTTCGCATATAATTCCCCTGGATTTACAAGTACAGGTTTATTCAGGGCAGGTAAGCTGACTGTTAAAGTATGAATGTCAGTTTCTCCTTCCTGCAATAAAACTCCACTTTCAATATGCGAAAGGGCCTCTGGTGCCCAGTAGTTAGTTCCCTTTTTCAAAGCGTTTACAGGAATTGAATATTCTGTCTTTCCGTCAGGAATATCAATTGTCTGAATCGGTTTGTTACGCTTTTTATCAGAGTCTGTTTTATAGAAATTGATTCTGTAGCTGTCTGCTCCCTGAACCGGCTGCCACTTAAAATCAATTGTTTTTGATTTTCTAATTATTTTTGCATCAATAAGTGCATTTTCTTCCGGCGAAATGATATCAGGAGACGGCAATTTTGGAATTGGTGTAATTTCAAACATTTTTGGAACTTTTGCTGAAATATCAAAACCATCGTTGTTAGTAGCTTTTACAGTCCAGTACCAGTTGCCTTCTCTTAGAGGAGGCAGTTTTATTGTTCTTCCCGGATTTCTTATTTTAATTGTATTCTTGTTATTTTCTGTCAAAGATTTTACATCTTTTGAAAGAAGGAATACGGAGTTTTGTACTTTTTCTACAGTACTCCATTTAACGCTGGAAGGATTCTTTATAGCCTGAACACCATCAAAAACTGTGCCGTTTGTTGGCGTATCAAGGGAAACAAGTACAATCTTGCGTAATGTAAAGTAGCGTACTTCCTGTAAACCTGTACGGCGTGTTGAATATGCAGATTCATCAGATGCAGCTTCTACAGTCCAGCGGTAAGGACTGTTCTGGTATGCGTATAAATCCAATGTGAGCTTTGTATCAGTAATATACTGATTTTCGTATACTATATTATTTTCTGTTCCGTTTTCCAGGAAAAGAGTGAACTTATAATATTCAGCATCTTTTACCGGAAGCCATGAGAAAGTTACCGGATTGTTTTCGTAAATGATTACAGTCTGTACGTTTGCAGGGGTAATAGTCTGAGGTTTATCAAGCGGAGGCGCTACAGTAAAACTTCTTGCTGAAGTAAGCATTGAAAGTTCCTGACGTTCCTGTGTACTTGAGTCAGCAGCAATGCGCCAGTACCATGTTCCTGCAGAAAGCGAACGTCCTGAAAAAGAAGTTGAAACTGCGTTTTCGTTGATTACAAGATTATTAAAATCAGGATCTGAAGCAACCTGGAATCTTGTCGGATACGGTACATTTGATTTCCATGTAAAGCGTGTATCTGCAATAAGATTTTGTCCGATTGTGTAACCGTCAGGCGGGAACACAGCCTTGTGTTCAATCTTTCCTTCCATTGCCGTAAAGCTTCTTACATCGGAAGGAACTGAAATATTGCCTTCAGAATCTTTCTGACTGACTGTCCAGTAGTATCGGCCTGAACCTAAGCTTGCAAGATTTTCACGATGTACGTTTGTACTTACTTCTTTCTTTACTACAGGATTGGACATGTCTTCATTTTTAGAAAGTGTAAGTACATAGCTTTGAGCTTCGTTTTCGGACTTCCATGAAAAAGGAATCCCCTTTGCATCGGAAATATTTTCGTAATTTCCGTCCAGTGGAAGATATGCCTTTGGCTGAGAAAGTGAACCGCTTTGGGTAATTTCAAATTCTGCAATGGCAGAAGGATCTTCATAACCAATATTATTTAATGTATAGAAAGGAGTTATACGCCAGTACCATCGTCCGTGCCCCAGAGTTGAAACTATACTTGAAGGCATGGCTGTTCTCTGCTGGATTACAGGATTTCTCATTTCTTCGTTATCTGAAACTTCAAATAAGTAACTTGTTGCATATTCGTTGCCGGTCCAGATAAAGCGGATAGAAGGTTTTTGAGTTCTATACTGATATTCATAATTCTGAACAGGTGAAATTTCATGTGGAGTAGGGGCATCCAGAATCTGAATCTTTCCGCTGGAAACTGTATCTTCAAGTTTTTCGCCTGAATCTGTAACTACAAAAGCGCGCCAATATGTATTGCCGTTGTTAACTTTAAGTGTTGCATTGTTTATTCCTGCAAACTCTGAACGGTTTGCTATCTGTGCAAAACTGTGATCAGAAGAAGTTTCGATAACAACGGAATTGTTTTCCGGAAGGTTGTATCCAACCCAGGAAAAGTTGATTTCTTTTTCTGTTCCGCTGTGGTTAAGGCTTTTTGTATTTGGCAAAGGCGAAATTACGCTTAAGGTCGGCATGTTTGCAAGATTAAGACCTGAAATAACTTCGCCTTCGTTAATAACCTGACTGTTTCCGTCTTCGCCTGCAACAGAGGCAGACCCCTGTACAACCTGGATTCGCAGTGCATTGTTAGACTGTTCACCCTGTGCATTTGCAGCTGCAGAAGCATTTAACTGTGAACCTGATTCAACGGTTACGGCTGTAGCTCCGGAATTTAACTGCATTTTAGAACCGGAAGAAACGGTGGCAATGTCGATTCCACCTTCAGAAAAGTTTACGTTTGTAATGCCTTCAGAAACATTAACCTGAACAAGTGTGTTTTCATACAAATCCATTACATTGCCGTCTGAAAAGTAAATTGTTGCTTCAGAAAGCGGAGCAGTGCGGATTGTATCTCCGTTATAGACAGGAGATTCCTGCTTGAGGCGATCCCAAATCATGCGGTCTACAAGACGACGCTGTGCGGTTTTATATTTAAATGTAATTATTGCAACTGGCTGTGCATTTGCGTTAACAAGTGCCCTGTTTAAATTCTTTATAAAAAAATTAGTATTTAAAGCTGCACCCGAAAGGCAAATCAGAGTTACAAGTACATCACTGAATCTTATACTTCTTTTCTTCTGCATTAAGGTCTACCTTTGCCATCTCAGGAGGATCAATTCCAAGGAAGTCACGGACTTCTGCCATTGTTTTAGGACCTTTTGCACCGGCACCAGGAATATCTGTTGCGTCCGGCATATTTACAACTGCAAAAAGCTTTACAGGTTTTTCCTTACCTTTTACGGTTACAGAAGGCTGCTGTTCAACAATGACATATTCTTTTATTAATTCGTAAGTATTTTCTGTAATAAGAATATCTGTATGAAGCGGTTTATTAAGGGCTTCTGTACGGGATGCAAAGTTTACTGCGTCACCGATACAGGTATATTCCATACGTTCTGTAGAACCCATCTGACCTGCAACTACAGGACCAGAGTTAATACCGCAGCCGATTCTGATAATTGGTTTTTTATCTCCACCGCGGCCTTCGTTAAATTCGTGCAATGAATGGCGCATCATTAACGCAGCACGAACTGCATTCAACGCATCCTGCTTTGCACTGCCTGAAGAATTAGGAACACCCCAAAGAGCCATGATTGCGTCTCCGATAAACTTATCTACGTTACCGTTAGTTTTGTTTACGCAGTCAACCATGCGGGTCATATATACGTTAAGGAAGTCTACAACTTCTGCTGGAGTAAGTTTTTCAGAAATTGCAGTAAATGAACGGATATCGCTGAAGAAGATTGTAGCTTCGCGGGTTTCGCCTCCAAGCTGCATGTCTCCGTTAATTGCCTTAAAAGCAATTGTTTTATTGGTGAATTTACTGAAGGTTATAAGAGCCTTGCTCATGTCTTTTACACCGTTGTTCAAAACGCCGATTTCATTTTCCTTTACTTTTTTAATCTGATATTCAAGGGCTTCCTGGAATTTACCCTGCTTGATGTTTGTAACCGCCTTTGTAAGGATGCGAAGCGGATTACTGATTGTTTTTGAATAGAACCAGATGAAAAGAATTGCAAGGAAAAGAACAATAAGTGTAAGGAAAACGTTCCTGTAAATTGTAGAGAATACAGGTTCAAGAACGATATCGTAAGGAACGATAGTAAAAATTCCTAAATCTGCAACGGAAAGTTTTCTGTAAGCACCAAAATATTTTCTACCGTCTTCAGGATCTGTATAAAGAATCTGGCGGTTTGTGTCATTGTTGTTGCGCATTTCCTGTATAAGAGGATTAGAAGAAAAGTTTGCGCATGCTTTTACCATAGAAAAATCACTATGAATAAGCAAATCATTTTCATGGTTTACGATAAATGACTGGTTTGTAGTACCGCTTCCTAAAACTTCCGTCATGTTTTCTGCAGAGAAGAAAATTGCAAGTGTCTGCTCAATTCCGTTTTCTGCCCATGGATAAAGGAATACCAGAACAGGCAGGTTAAATACCGGAGCTGCGTTAAGAATCATTGTCTGTCCTTTGGCAGCTTCCAAAAGTTCTGATTTTTTCTGTTCAAGGAATGTATCTACACAGGAAACTTCAAGTTCGTTTGAAACAAAAAAGCGGGTATTAATCAGTTTTCTGTCAAAACGGGAAGGTGTTTCTCCTGTAACTATAATTGCAGCTGTGTGCTGGTTTCGTTCAAAATAAAGGGCTGAAGCCTGATGTGCATATGCAGGATTTGAAGATGCGTTTGAAAGCAAATCCATAAGCAGGGAAACACTTGAGCGGACCGTATCAATTTCGTTTTCTACGGTTGCGGCAGATCGCGTGTTTATTGTAAGGTTATTTTCCTCAGTGGTTACGCGGACATCGTTACTTGAAAAGTAGCTTACAACAAAGGTAAGGCTTCCTAATGAAAGGATTACAAGAACGGTGATGATTAAAACAAGTTTAAAACCAATGGATTTAAACGCTCTAACCTTGTAAGGGCTTTCTGAATCATTTTTTGAACTCATTTTTGGTTACCTTTAGAACAAAACTTTTTCTATAACTTATTAATTATATACCGCAGTATGTACTTTTTGCAAGCATCATAAAGAAAATTTAATGATTTTCGGTTTATTTGTTATCACGAAAATGGAGAAATTAGATATTTTTTTTGTTCATTTATAAAGGCACTTTGACGTGGCATGTAAAAGCACTTTGATGCGGCATGTAAAAGCACTTTGACGCGACACGCTAAAGTGCTTTGATGTGATACAAACTAGAAGTTTTTAGAGCTTCTCTATATAATCAGATTATGCGTACAGGCGGATATAATACTAAGGTCAAAAAACTTATTCTTGAATTTCTTGAATCCAAGAAGAACACTTCTGTTTCTGTTCAAAATATAGCTGACTATTTAAATAATTGCGGTGAAGAAACCAATATTACAACGATTTACCGTCAGCTGGAAAAACTTGAAGAAGAAAAAAAACTTATTCGCCATTCTGCCGAAGACGGAAAAAAAGCACTTTTTCAATATATTGCAGATGACGGCGAGTGTCTTAAGCATCTGCATGTACAGTGTACGGCATGTTCTAAGATTATTCACCTTGACTGCTGTGATTCAAAAGAGTTTATTGCGCACCTTTTAGAAAAGCATGGAATTACGCTTGATTGCAGTAAAACCGTTTTATACGGTTTATGCGAAGATTGTAAAAATAAACGCAGCGGTGCGTAAGGTTCGGCAGCCCCTTCTTTAGAGAAGAAATTTGAAAAATTTGCTTTGTTTTACTATACTTAGCACATGAATATTTTTCCTGTAGAGGGCAAAAAAATTGTTATTAAAGGTGCCCGCGAACATAATCTTAAAAATATAGATATCGAAATTCCTCGTAATAAACTTGTAGTTGTTTCAGGGCTTTCAGGCTCCGGTAAAAGTTCCCTTGCTTTTGATACGCTGTTTGCTGAAGGTCAACGAAGATATATGGAAAGCCTTTCTTCCTATGCACGCCAGTTTTTGGGTCGTATGGATAAGCCTGATGTTGATTTAATAGAAGGACTTTCGCCTGCAATTTCTATCGAACAGAAAAGTACGAACAACAATCCGCGTTCAACTGTTGGTACGGTTACAGAAATATATGATTATTATCGTCTGCTTTATGCAAGAATCGGTGTGGCGCATTGTCCGAACTGCGGAAGGGTTATTCAGGAGCAGTCAGTCGATCAGATTATTAATACGATTATGGCCTGGGACGAAGGTACTAAAATTCAGATTTTAGCACCTGTAATCCGCGGTAAGAAAGGAGAACACCAGAAGATTTTAGACGATGCAAGAAAAGCAGGTTTTATCCGTGCACGTATTGACGGCGTTCTTGCAGACTTAAGCGAGAGCGTAAAACTTGACAAGCAGAAAAAGCATACGATCGAACTTGTTATCGACAGGATTGTTTTAAAAGCGGATGTCCGTAAGCGTCTTGCAGATTCTATTGAAACGGCTTTGCAGAGTGCAAACGGAATTATTACCGTCAGCCGCCGTGTTAATAAGGGAGAGACTGCTTATGAAGAGGTTGTAAAATCCATTGCTTCAAGCGGTGCAAAAGTTGATTTAAGCAAAGATTATCTGGAGCAGGAAGTGTTCTTCAGTCAGAAAAATGCGTGTCCTGACTGCGGTATTTCAATTCCTGAATTACAGCCGAGACTTTTTTCTTTTAATAATCCTTTTGGCGCATGTCCTGAATGTACGGGGCTTGGTGAAAAGATGGAATTTGACATTAACCTTATTATTCCTGATAAATCCAAGTCTTTTAATGAGCATGGAATTTTGCCGTACAATCCTACATCTGCATGGAATACGTGCCGTTTTCAGGCAGTGGCAGAGGCCTATGGTTTTACGCTTGATACACCTTTTGATCAGCTTACGGAAAAACAGCAGGATGTTTTAATTAACGGTTCTGATAAAATCCTTCATTGGATTTACTATAAGCAGAGCGGAACGGGTCAGTCTGAATATAATCAGGCCTGGGCCGGTATTATGACTGACATGAAGCGCCGTTATATAGAAGCCTGGGGCGATGCGATGAAAGAAAGCCTTGAAAAATACATGGCGCACCGTGTTTGCTCAAGCTGCGGCGGAAAGAGGCTTCGCCCGGAAGCGCTTGCAGTTACAGTGGGCGGAAAAAACATTATGGAGCTTACGACTTTTTCCGTTCTTGAAACAATTGATTTTTTTGAAAAGATTGACCTTAGTGAAACAGAAAAACAGATTGCTTCTCAGGTGTTGAAAGAAATAAAAGCCCGCTTACAGTTTTTAAAAAATGTCGGGCTTGATTACCTTACTTTAGACCGGTCTGCAGGAACTCTTTCCGGTGGTGAAGCTCAGAGAATCCGGCTTGCAACGCAGATTGGTTCTGCTTTGACAGGCGTAATGTACATTCTGGATGAACCTTCTATCGGGCTTCACCAGCGTGATAATCAGCGGCTTATTGATACGCTTACGTACCTGCGCGATTTGGGAAATACGGTTGTTGTTGTTGAACATGATGAGCAGACTTTGCGTACTGCCGACTGGATTGTAGATATTGGACCTGGAGCCGGAATACACGGCGGAAATGTTGTAGCGTCGGGAACGCCGCGGCAGGTAGAAACCGTAGAAGAAAGTGTTACAGGCCAGTTTTTATCCGGTAAGCTTTGTATGGAAATTCCTGCAGAACGCCGCGGCGGTAACGGAAAGTTCATAGAGCTTAAAGGCGTTTGTGAACACAATCTTAAAAACGTGGATTTGAAAATACCACTTGGAACTTTTACATGTATAACAGGTGTTTCAGGTTCCGGTAAATCCA
>JAEEGK010006130.1_pt1 | contig 28952 bp, 38 predicted proteins | sample 8958771 | NCBI WGS metagenome assembly JAEEGK01 (sample SAMN16246547, study PRJNA631951) | gut metagenome | biome: gut microbiome; feature: rumen; material: SC-attached | host: Bos | place: Iran: Karaj | collected 2018-10 | reverse complement strand
AGGCTGTTGTCGTTCGTACTGTTAAAGAGACACGTCGTAAGGACGGTTCCTACATCAGATTTGATGAGAACGCTGCTGTTGTTATCAATGAAGATGGTACGCCTAAGGGAACACGTATTTTTGGACCCGTAGCCAGAGAGCTTCGTGAGAAGAAATTCATGAAGATCCTTTCTCTTGCTCCGGAAGTATTATAAGGAGGCGCCCATATGTCAACATGTAAGATAAAGAAGGGCGATACAGTTAAGGTTATCGCCGGAAGAGAAATCGGCAAGGAAGGCAAAGTTCTTTCTGTTGATGCTAAGAACGGTAAGGTTGTTGTAGAGGGTATCAATAAGGTTACTAAGCATGAGAAGCCTTCTGCAAAGAACCCTAACGGAGGAATTGTAGAGAGCGAAGCTGCTCTTGATATCTCAAACGTTGTTTACCTTCTCAAGGGCAAGCAGCCTACCAGAATCGGCTTCAAGGTAGAGAAGGATGAGAATGGTAAGGTTGTAAAGAAAAACCGCATCGCTAAAAAGACCGGTGAGGTTATTGACTAATATTGGAAGGAGGTATTAAGCGTTGAGTAGATATAAAGATTTATACAAGAACGAGATCGTTGATGCTATGACCAAGAAGTTCGGTTATAAGAACGTTATGCAGGTTCCCAAGCTCGACAAGATCGTTGTAAATATGGCAGTTGGAGAAGCTAAGGAAAATGCTAAGCTTCTTGAGAACGCTGCAAATGATATGGCTATCATTACAGGCCAGAAGCCTATTTACACAAAGGCTAAGAAGTCAATTGCTAACTTCAAGTTGAGAGAGGGTATGCCTATCGGATGTAAGGTTACACTCCGTGGCGAGAAGATGTACGATTTCCTTGATCGTCTCGTAAACCTTGCTCTTCCTCGAGTTCGTGACTTCAGAGGAGTTAATCCTAACTCTTTTGACGGAAGAGGAAACTATGCTCTTGGACTTAAAGAGCAGCTTATCTTCCCTGAGATCGAGTATGATAAGATCGACAAGACAAGAGGTATGGATGTAATTTTCACAACAACAGCTAAGACAGACGAAGAGGCTCGTGAGCTTCTCAGACTGTTCAATATGCCTTTTGCACAGTAATTATAGGAGGGAAAGAAACACATGGCTAAATTATCCATGAAGTTGAAACAGCAGATGAAACCTAAGTTCTCTACACGTGCATACAACCGTTGTAAGATCTGTGGTCGTCCTCATGCTTATCTTAGAAAGTACGGAATCTGCAGAATTTGCTTCCGTGAGCTTGCATATAAGGGCGAGATTCCCGGTGTTCGTAAGGCATCTTGGTAATTCTGTAGTTTTAGAGTAACTTTTATTTTGTTAGGGTCATTAAGACAGAATGCTTGGCAAGCGTGCTTGTGCGCATTTGTGTCTTATGACACCGATATATTTAAACATTGCGGCTTCGTGTCTCTGCTCAATTCGGGGAGTAGTAAGGCGAAGCAAGAATAATTAAGGAGGCAATTTAAAATGGCAATGAACGATCCTATTGCAGATATGCTTACAAGAATTCGTAACGCAAATACTGCAAAGCATGACACTGTTGATGTTCCTTCTTCAAAGATGAAGCTTGCAATTGCAAACATTCTTCTTGACGAGGGTTATATTAAGAAGCTTGATGTTGTTGAAGATGGCGCTTTCAAGAATCTTCACATCACTCTTAAATACGGTGCAGACAGAAACGATAAGGTTATCACTGGTCTTAAGAGAATCTCAAAACCCGGTCTTCGTGTATACGCAGGCAAGGATGAGCTTCCCAGAGTATTAGGTGGTCTTGGTATTGCAATTATTTCTACAAACCAGGGCGTTGTAACTGATAAAAAAGCAAGAGAGCTCCAGGTTGGTGGCGAAGTTCTTGCATTCATTTGGTAAATTGGAGGTACGGGCATGTCACGAATTGGAAAAATGCCAATCGCAATTCCTGCTGGAGTAACAGTAGAAGTTGCAGAAAATAATAAGGTGACTGTTAAGGGACCTAAGGGTACCCTTACAAGAGTTTTCCCCGCTGAGATTTCTTTCTCACAGGAAGACGGTCAGATCGAAGTTAAGAGACCTGACGATCAGAAGAAGACAAGAGCTTTACACGGTCTTTCAAGAAGTCTTCTCAACAACATGGTTGTTGGTGTTACTGACGGCTTTGAGAAGAAGCTTGAGGTTAACGGTGTAGGTTACAGAGCTGCTAAGAATGGCAAGACACTCTCTCTTACACTTGGTTATTCACATCCCGTTGAACTTGCTGATCCTGAAGGAGTTGAGACAGTAGTTGAGGGACAGATAATCACTGTTAAGGGAATCGACAAAGAGGCTGTTGGCCAGCACGCTGCTATCATCAGAGAGAAGAGAGCTCCCGAACCTTATAAGGGCAAAGGAATCAAGTACATCGATGAGGTTATCAAGCGTAAGGTTGGTAAGACAGGTAAGAAGTAATTAAGATAAGGAGAGTGCAAAATGGTTAGTAAAGAATCAAGACAGAAAGTTCGTGCTAAGAAGCACATGAAGATTCGTAATCGTTTCAGCGGAACAGCTGAGAGACCACGTTTAGCAGTATTTAGAAGCAATAATCATGTTTATGCACAGGTTATTGATGATGTTGCCGGCAAGACAATTGTTTCTGCTTCAACTCTTGAAAAAGATATCAAGGCAGAGCTCAAGAATACAGACGACATTGAGGCTGCTACAAAGATCGGTAATGTTGTAGCAAAGAGAGCATTAGATAAGGGCATCAAGGCCGTTGTATTTGACAGAGGTGGATATATCTACCACGGAAAAGTAAAAGCTTTAGCTGATGCTGCCAGAGAAGCTGGCCTTGAATTCTAAGAAGGGAGAAAACACAAAATGAAGCGTACAATCGTAGATGCTAGTCAGCTCGAATTGACAGATAAAGTTGTAACCATCAAGCGTGTTACAAAGGTTGTTAAGGGTGGACGTAACATGAAGTTCACTGCACTTGTTGTTGTAGGTGATAACAACGGACACGTTGGTGTTGGTCTGGGAAAATCAACTGAAGTTCCCGACGCTATCCGTAAGGGTAAAGAAGATGCTACTAAGAACCTTATTACAGTAGCTCTTGATGAGAATAACAGTATTACACATGATTTCATTGGTAAGTTCGGCTCTGCTGAAGTATTACTTAAGAGATCACCTGAAGGTACCGGTATCATCGCCGGAGGCCCTGCTCGTACAGTATGTGAGCTTGCAGGAATCAGAAACATCAGAACAAAGTCACTTGGTTCTAACAATAAGCAGAATGTTGTTTATGCTACAATCAATGGCCTTGCTCAGCTTAAGACACCTGAAGAAGTAGCAGCTAAGCGCGGTAAGTCCGTAGCAGAAGTAACTGCTTGATAGGAGGAAAAATCAATGGCAAAGAGTAGTGAGAAAAAACTTAAGATCACATTGGTTAAGTCCACAATCGGTGCTATTCCTAAGCAGGTGGCAACAGTTAAATCAATGGGATTTAAGAAGCTTAACAGTTCTGTTGAACTTCCCGATAACTCAGCAACAAGAGGACAGATTCAGCAGATCAGACATCTTGTAAAAGTAGAAGAGATCTAATCTCAATATTACATGTAAATAGTATCCGGAGCTGCTCTATGTATACGCGAGTGGGAGATAGCGATATCAACTGCGTGTAGCGGTACGAGCTCCGGAGTTAAATGAAGGAGGAATATCATGGAATTATCCAACTTAAGACCTGCTGAAGGTTCTGTACAGAGCGATAATTTTAGAAGAGGCCGTGGTCATGCTTCAGGAAACGGTAAGACAGCCGGTAAGGGCCACAAGGGTCAGAAGGCTCGTTCAGGAGCTCCCAGACTTGGTTTCGAAGGTGGTCAGATGCCCCTTTTCAGAAGACTTCCTAAGAGAGGCTTCAAGAATATCAATCATAAGAATATCGTAGGCATCAACGTAAGTGCACTTGAAGTATTTGATAACGGAGCAGTTGTTGATGTTCAGGCACTCAAGGATCAGGGTATCATCAAGAAAGAGCTTGACGGTGTTAAGATCCTTGGAAACGGAGAATTTACTAAGAAGCTTACGGTTAAGGCTAATGCGTTCAGCGCAGCTGCAAAAGAAAAAATCGAGGCACTTGGTGGAACAACAGAGGTGATCTAATGTTTAAGTCCCTAATGAATGCATTAAAGGTCAAAGAAATAAGAGTAAAAATCCTTTTTACACTCTTGATGCTTGCCGTTATCAGATTTGGCTCTGCTATTCCGGTTCCCGGAATGAATATTGCTGAATTTCAGAGATGGTTTTCAGATTTGACCAGCGGAAATGATACTTTTGGCTTCTTGGATAGATTTACAGGTGGTTCATTTGAGAAGATGTCAATATTGGCACTCAATATAACACCTTATATCACATCATCCATCATCGTTCAGCTTCTCACTATTGCTATTCCCAAATTTGAGGAGTGGCAGAGAGACGGAGAAGATGGTAGAAAGAAGCTTACAGCGCTCACAAGATATTTCACAATAGCTTTAGCGCTCATCCAGTCTATTGCAATGGCTATTGGTTTCTACAGAACCAGAAATTTCCTTACAGTAGACAAGTCAATTTTCCTTGTAGTACAGATTGTTGCTGCACTTACAGCCGGAAGTGCATTCCTGATGTGGATTGGCGAAAGAATCACTGACCGAGGGGTTGGAAACGGTATTTCTATAGTTCTTACCATAAACATTCTTTCAAGAATGCCTAATGATATTTCAGGACTGTTCAAGCAGTTTGTATTCGGTAAGCCTATCGCAAGGGGAGTTGTATCTGCAATTATTATTCTTGCAGTTATAGTTGCAATGGTTGTATTGGTTGTTGTTCTTAATGGCGCTGAGCGTAAAATTCCTGTTCAGTATGCCAAGAAGATACAGGGTAGGAAGACCTACGGTGGAAACCGTTCGGAGATACCCCTTAAAGTCAATACAGCAGGTGTTATGCCTATTATCTTTGCAATGTCTCTTTTCCAGTTCCCGGCTCTTATTACCCAGCTTACTGGTTATAAGGGAGACGGAATCTGGGGCAAGATCATGGCATATCTTAACCAGGGTAACTGGTGTGATCCAAACCATTGGAATTATTCCATTGGATTAGTGGTATATGTCCTTTTGCTTATCTTCTTTGCATATTTCTATACATCAATTAGTTTCAATCCTATTGAGATTGCAGAGAATATGAAGAAGCAGGGCGGATTTATCCCCGGAATCAGACCCGGAAAGCCTACAAGCGAATATCTTACAAGCATTTTGAACTATATTATATTCATCGGAGCATGCGGACTCATCATTATTGGTGTACTTCCCATCTTCTTTAACGGTATGTTCGGAGCGAAGGTTTCATTTGGTGGAACCAGCCTTATCATCGTGGTAAGCGTTATCCTTGAGACCATCAAGCAGGTTGAGTCTCAGATGCTTGTTCGTAACTACAAAGGCTTTTTGGAAGACTAATTTTGTAACTTAAATAAAGAGGTACAGGGCCCGCCTTTTGACGGGTCTTGCAACCTCTTATTTCTACTTTATGAGAAGGAAACTAATTTATGAAAATTATTATGTTGGGCGCACCCGGCGCGGGTAAAGGAACACAGGCTCAGATGATCGCGGAGAAGTACAACATTCCCCACATCTCAACAGGAGATATATTCAGAGCCAATATCAAGAACGGAACAGAGCTTGGCAAAAAGGCCAAGGAGTTTATGGATAAGGGACAGCTTGTTCCCGATGAGCTTACTGTAGAGCTTTTGCTTGACAGAGTAGCTAACAAAGATTGTGAGAATGGCTATGTTCTTGATGGATTTCCTCGTACCATTCCTCAGGCAGATGTACTTGATGCTGAGCTTACAAAGCTTGGTGACAAGGTTGATTTTGCCATCAATGTAGATGTTCCGGATGAGAATATCGTTCGCAGAATGTCAGGAAGAAGAGCATGCCTTAAGTGTGGTGCTACCTATCATATTGAGCATATTAAGCCACAGAAGGACGGAATCTGCGATAAGTGCGGAAGCGAGCTTGTTCAGAGAGATGATGATAAGCCTGAGACAGTACAGAATAGACTCAGTGTATATCATGAGCAGACTCAGCCCCTTATCGATTATTATGAGAAAAAAGGTATCTTAAAGACTGTAGACGGTACAAGAGATATGCAGGTTGTATTTAACGATATCGTTAGCATTTTGAATGCGTAAGGTCTTGGTGTTAATATTATGTCTATAAGTATTAAAACTGAGCAAGAAATAGACCTTATGCGACAGTCAGGGCATCTTTTGGCAAAGGTTCATGATGAACTTCATGCCGCTCTTCGACCCGGTATCTCCACTTATGAATTGGATGAGATAGGGGAAAAGACTATCCGTGCTCTTGGCGGAATACCTAATTGTAAGAATTACGAAGGTTTTCCCGCCGCTGTGTGCATATCTGTAAACGACGAAGTCGTTCATGGAATACCAAGCAGAGACAGGATCCTGCAAGAAGGAGATATAGTTTCTTTCGACACAGGACTTATATATAAGGGGTATCATTCTGATGCGGCAAGAACTTGGGGTGTCGGCAAGATAAGTGATGAAGCGCAGAAACTCATTGATGTTACCAGAGAAAGCTTTTTTGAAGGAATTAAGAAAGCTAAAGCCGGTAACAGATTGTATGATATATCTGCTGCGATAGACGCTTATATTAAGCCTCATGGTTATGGCATAGTCAGGGAACTTACGGGCCACGGCATCGGAACAAGTCTTCACGAGGAACCAACCGTTCCAAATTACAAACAGTGGAGACGAGGAATCAAGCTTAAAAAAGGCATGACGATTTGCGTGGAACCCATGATAACAATGGGACAGCGCTATGTAGGCTGGCTTGATGATGATTGGACAGTAGTTACCGTAGACGGTTCACTTGCAGCGCATTATGAAAATACCATCGCCATCACGGATGGTGAACCGGAGATATTAACAATTATTTGAATGTAATAAGGAGATAGAAGATGTCAAAGGCTGATGTTATTGAAATCGAAGGAAAAGTAATCGAGAAGCTTCCCAATACCATGTTTCAGGTAGAACTTGAGAACGGACACGTTGTTCTTGCTCATATCAGTGGTAAGCTCCGTCAGAATTTCATCAGAATTCTTCCCGGAGATAAGGTTACTCTTGAGCTTTCACCTTATGATCTCACAAAAGGAAGAATTATCTGGAGAGATAAGTAATTTTTTGCTCGTATAAATAGTATAATATAAATATAGTTATATAGTTCTATGCCTGATTCTTGTGCGAGGACATTGATGTTACAGAAAATATTAGACAGATACTTTGATAGTGTTTCGTTCATACATCATAGCAAGAAGAGGATAGCGGAGGACAACATTCGAAATACGGGGGATCTTTTAATTTTTCTTGTATGCGTATGCCTTGTACTTCTTAGTTTATCGTTCTTGTTTTCAGGAAACTGTTCGGTTTATGTGACGCAGATAGCCCTATGTCTCATGGCTGCTGGAATAGCTTTTTTTCAGCGTGTGTTTTTAAGTAATATCACGGAGAGCTTTGTCCTTACCAGATTATATTGCTTTATATTCTATGGTTGGATAATACTTAGTTATTCTTATGTTGATATTATTCACAACACCGAGTCCAGAGGCATATTTTTTCCATGTGCCATTATCGCATTTACGGCTCTGTATATGGACAACTTTGTTGAGACAACCTGGTTTAAAGCCGTTATAACGCTTGTTTATGGAATAATGGATTACGTCGTGAGACCTACGTATGATGTCAAAAAAGACGTGATAATAGCTGTTGCGGCCGTAGTAATCTCATTCTTTTGCTATTACGAAATTATAGATCTTGCTACTGACAAGGGCGAAGACAGAAAAAGGCTCATGCAGAGAAGTACGACAGATCTTCTTACAGGGGTACTGAACAAGCTTTCTTTTGAAGAGAGATGTAACGAGTATCTTTCAGGTAGAGTTGCGGGTGCTAAATGCGTTCTCTTTATATTTGACCTTGATAATTTCAAAGAGGTCAATGATAACTACGGACATCAGGTAGGTGATAAAGTTATCAAGTCCTTTTCCAATATATTGCAGGGATATTTTCATCCGAACGATGTTATTGGCAGGATCGGTGGTGACGAGTTCATGGTCCTCGTAATGGGAGAGATGCCGGAGGGATTTGCTGAGCGCAGATGCCGCAGCGTTCTTCATGAATTTAAGACTACCAAGATAGATGACGTTTCCGGACTTACATGTAGTATCGGAATTGTTGAGGATACCTGGGGACGCAATTTTACTCAGTTGTATCATGCCGCAGATGAAGCGTTGTATAAGGCAAAAGCAGGTGGTAAAGCCAAATTCTGTATTTCAGAAGCTAAACTATAAGCTATATTACACAATTTTATATTTGTTTTATTGTACAAAAACAAGCTATGTCTTATAATTTTAAATAAAGACATAGCTTTTTTCTATGTACTTATGAGGGTTTACATATGTTTGATAGATTCTATCAGGTATACGACGGCAGCAATTATTTTATAGCTTATAATGAAAAAAAGATAGCTAACGACAATATCAAGGCTATAGTGGAGTCACCTATATTTTTGTTTATAAGTGCCTTCGCTTATTTCTTTGCATCCTGGTGTTGCGGAATAACCATCAAATTCCACGTTATGCTGTTTGTGCCCGTTCTTATAATTGCCGTAAGCTATATTGCTTATAGGCAGGTGATCCCATATATTCGCCTAAGCTTTAGCAGGGTGCGGGTCTTTTCCCTGATCTATTATGCTGTTGTATTCCTGTCGGTAGGGTTTACCGAAGCATGCAGAAGACCCGAAAAGCTGTCTGTGGTCATAGCTTTGGGAATATTCATAATTTCAACAGTCTATCTCGACTATTTTCTTAGAATGTTCTTTTACAAAATATCACTGGCTACAGTGTTCATTCTGATAGATATTGTTATAAAAAGAAGCAGAGTTGTGCTTGAAGATACGGTGCTGCTCGTTTTTACCATAGTGATATCCAGTATTTGTTATTATGTGGTAATGAGGTCTCTGACCGACAACAGCGAAGTTACAAGGGATCTGGAAAAAAAGAGTAAGGTGGATCTTTTGACAGGTCTTTTGAACAAGCAGTCTTTCGAGGAGCGTAGCAAAGAGTATATTATGGCGCGAAGCCCCAAGGCAAAAGCAACACTCTTTGTATTTGACTTTGACGATTTTAAGTATGTAAATGAAGATCACGGTCATCAGATCGGAGATGAAGCACTTAAGCGATTTGGAAGCATATTGAGGGAATATTTTCATCCAAGCGATGTTTTGGGACGTGTTGGCGGTGATAAATTCATGGTCCTTGTAATGGGTGAGATGCCTGAGAGCTTTATAGAAAAAAGATGTAAAAACATTCTGAGCGATCTTAAGAAAATGCGAATAGAAGACGCAGAGGATTTTTCCTGCAGCATAGGTATATGCGAAGACAATAATTCAAGAAGCTATGATGAGTTAAAAGAGATCGCGGGTCGCGCATTGTTCGAGGCTAAAGAGAGGGGAAAAGGCTGCTTTATAGTGAAGCACGGCTAAAAACAATACAATAAAAGACATATAATTATGGTATAATCTTGAATGACGGGAAATCGACGTCATTCAAGATTTCTTTTATGTATGGAGGATTGTTATGGGTGAAAAAAAACAGGCTATTTATGATGCAACAACGTTGGGGAAACCGAAGATGGCTCTGCTTGGATTACAGCACATGTTTGCCATGTTCGGAGCAACTATCCTGGTACCGATCCTGGTAAATGGTTATTTTCATGGGGAAGGTCTTTCGGTTCAGGTTACACTTCTTTTTGCAGGATTAGGAACTCTCCTATTCCACGTTTTTTCCAAATTTAAAGTTCCTGCTTTTCTGGGATCGTCATTCGCCTTCTTGGGCGGCTTTTCAACAGTAGCTAATCTAAATACAGGTAAATACGCAGACATGAGTTTTGGCGAAAAACTCCCCTACGCCTGCGGAGGAATTGTAATTGCGGGACTTCTTTATCTTGTGCTTGGAATTATCATAAAACTTGTGGGAGCAAAGAAAGTAATGCACTTCCTTCCGCCTGTAGTTACAGGACCTATCATCATGTGCATAGGACTTTCACTTGTTCCTTCTGCTATTTCCAATGCCTCAGCAAATGTATTTCTTGCTTTTGTTGCACTTGCTGTAGTTATCATCTTTAATATCTGGGGAAAAGGAATGTGGAAGATCATTCCAATTCTTATGGGTGTTGTTATCTCTTACGTGGTAGCGCTGATCATGCAGTTCTTTGGATTTACCAATGCTGATGGAAGTGCGATTATAAACTTTGCGCCTATTGCACAGGCAAGCTGGGTTGGACTTCCGCCTTTTGTTATTGCAAAGTTTGATGTTACATCGATTCTTGTTATGGCACCTATCGCTATTGCAACAATGATGGAGCATGTAGGTGATATTTCTGCAATTTCAGCTACAACAGGTAACAACTTTATTGAAGATCCCGGTCTTCACAGAACACTGTTTGGTGATGGCCTTGCAACAGCAGTTGCGGGAATGTTTGGAGGTCCTGCCAACACGACTTACGGTGAGAATACAGGAGTTCTTGAGCTTTCAAAAGTATATGATCCGAAGGTTGTACGTATTGCAGCTTGTTATGCTATCGTAATCAGTTTTATTCCTAAGATAGCTGATATCATTGGCACAATGCCTACAGCGATCATCGGAGGAATAAGCTTTATACTATATGGAATGATTTCCGCTATCGGTGTAAGAAACGTTGTAGAGAACAGAGTGGACTTTACCAAATCCAGAAACCTCATAATAGCAGCAGTGATTCTGGTATCGGGTCTTGGATTTACAGACGGCTTTACGTTTGCGATAAATCTTGGTGTATTAAGTGCAAATTATGGAACAGTGGATATTACACTTACATCACTTGCTATAGCTGCTATACTTGGTATCCTTCTTAATATTATTCTTCCCGGAAACGATTATAACTTTGGTGAGAATCCCAAGGGAGATATCAACAGAGGTGTTAGTTTCAATAACAACTCTCAGGAAGAAAACTGATAGTGTTTTTTCTGGAACTTCCACACTTTCCAAGTCTTCTGTCAGAGCTTGGAAAGGCGTGGAAGTTTTATTTTTTTCCGAACAAAAAAATATCCGAAATATTGTAAAAAACCTATTGCCTATTGATTTTGGTTATGATATTATGTTAAATGGTCTTTTTATCTAGAGGGGATATTATGCCCTTCTATAGGCATTATGCTGTACCATGCAGGAAAGGAGTAACAATGAAAGTTAGGTCTTCTGTTAAGCCTATGTGCGAAAAGTGCAAGGTTATTAAGAGAAAGGGTGTTATCAGAGTTATCTGCGATAACCCTAAGCACAAACAGAGACAGGGATAATTCGAGCCGTTTTCGGATTACTTTTTGATACCAATATAGAACATGCTGATCTATAGCGTATTGGAAAGATCGGATGAACCTGTCCGATTGGGCATGTCTTTTGCCCCAATCAAACAAGTAACATAAGTTGGATCGAAAATCATTGGTTTTCTGATCGAACTTGGTTCTGATAAGGCATTCGCCTTAGAACAGAACTACATTATTCATTTATTTAAACATGGAGGAATTAAAATGGCTCGTATTGCAGGTGTAGATTTACCTAGAGATAAGCGAGTAGAGATCGGTTTGACATACATCTACGGAATCGGTAGAACAAGCTCAAACAAGATTCTCGAAGCAGCAAAAGTAAATCCGGACACACGTGTTCGTGATCTTACAGACGAAGAAGTAAAGAGAATTGCCGAGGTTATCGGTAACGACTACGATGTAGAAGGTGACCTTAGAAGAGAAATCGCTATGAACATCAAGAGACTTTCAGAGATCGGATGTTTCAGAGGAATTCGTCACAGAAGAGGACTTCCTTGCCGTGGTCAGAGAACTAAGACAAACGCAAGAACAAGAAAAGGACCAAAGAGAACAATCGCTAACAAGAAGAAATAATTTTTCTTTATTGTATCTGAGCATGGCAGATGAGCGAAGTAACATTATAACTAGTATTTATAGGAAGAAAGTAGGTTAGTTTAAAATGGCAAATCAGAAAGCAACTGCAGCTAAGAAATCAGCTGCAAAGAAACGTGTCAAGAAAAACGTTGAACACGGACAGGCACACATTCAGTCATCTTTCAATAACACTATCGTTACATTGACAGATGCTGCAGGAAACGCTCTTAGCTGGGCAAGTGCCGGCGGTCTGGGATTTAAGGGTTCAAGGAAATCTACTCCTTATGCTGCACAGGTAGCTGCAGAGACAGCAACAAAGGCTGCGCTTGTACATGGCCTTAAGACTGTTGATGTATTCGTTAAGGGACCCGGATCAGGAAGAGAAGCTGCAATCAGAGCTCTCGCTGCAAGTGGTCTTACAGTTACATCTATCACAGACGTAACACCTGTACCTCATAACGGATGCCGCCCGCCTAAGCGTCGTCGTGTATAATCGGTTTTTGTACTGATACACACAACACAATGTAGTTACATGTGCATATATAGATTTTTATAGATGTATATTAAAAACTCGTTGGACGAAGGTGCGCAAACACTGTAAACAACATCAGATTGCAGAAGCAATCTGAGAAAAAGAAAGGAGCCAAACATGGCAGTAAACAGAGTTCCCGTATTAAAGAGATGCAGATCACTCGATCTGGATCCTACATTCCTTGGATATGACAAGAAGTCCAAGAGAGCACCCAGAGCAGGAAGAAAGATGAAGGAGTACGGACTTCAGCTTCGTGAGAAGCAGAAGGCTAAGTTCATCTATGGCGTGCTTGAGAAACCTTTCAGAAACTACTATGACAGAGCTGATAGAATGAAGGGTCAGACAGGTGCAAACCTTATGATCATTCTTGAGACAAGACTTGATAATGTAGTATTCAGAATGGGATTCGCTAGAACAAGAAGAGAGGCAAGACAGGTTGTTCTTCACAAGTTCATCACAGTTAACGGCAAGGTAGTAAACGTTCCTTCATACCTTATCAAGGCCGGCGATGTGATCGAGGTTAAGGAAGCAGCTAAGAATATCCAGAGATTCAAGGATATTTCTGAAATCACTGCAGCTAGACTCGTTCCTGAGTGGCTTGATGTTAACAAGGAGAGCCTCAAGGGTACAATCAAAGAGCTTCCTTCAAGGGATGCTATCGACGTTCCTGTTGACGAGATGCTTATCGTCGAGTTGTACTCTAAGTAATTTGTAGGGCACTTTATATAATTAACTTGTTGACTAAGCACATAAGGAGGGTATATCAGTGTTTGATTTTGAAAGACCAAATATTGAAGTTGCTGAGATCTCAGATGATAAGAAATATGGTAAATTCGTAGTAGAGCCTCTTGAGAGAGGTTACGGTATTACACTGGGCAATTCCCTTCGTAGGATTATGCTCTCATCACTTCCCGGAGCTGCAGTAAGCCAGGTTAAGATCGAAGGCGTTCTGCATGAGTTCAGTTCTATTCCCGGCGTAAAGGAAGATGTAACTGAGATTATTATGAATATCAAGAATCTTTCAATTAAGAATTCTTCTGATACCAATGAGCCTAAGACTGCATACATTGAGTTTACAGGCGAGGGTGTTGTAAAGGCTTCTGATATTCAGGTTGACCAGGATATTGAGATCATGAATCCCGATCAGGTTATCGCTACACTTTCCGGTAAGGATGCTAAGCTTTACATGGAGCTTACCATCACAAAGGGAAGAGGTTATGTAAGTTCTGACAAGAACAAGTCAGGAGATCTTCCTATCGGAGTGATCGCAATCGATTCTATCTACACACCTGTAGAGAGAGTTAACGTAACTGTAGAGAATACTCGTGTAGGTCAGGTAACTGATTTTGATAAGCTTACACTTGATGTTCACACAGACGGTACACTTGCTCCCGACGAGGCAGTAAGCCTTGCAGCAAAGGTACTCAGTGAGCATTTAAGCCTGTTCATCGATCTTTCCGAGAATGCTAAGACCGCTGAGGTTATGGTAGAGAAGGAAGATGACGAGAAGGGCAAAGTTCTCGAGATGTCAATTGATGAGCTTGAGCTTTCAGTTCGTTCATTCAATTGCCTTAAGAGAGCAGGCATCAATACCGTTCAGGAACTTGCTAACAAGACTCCTGATGATATGATGAAGGTTCGTAATCTTGGACGTAAGTCCCTTGAGGAAGTTCTTGCTAAGCTTGATGAGCTCGGACTTTCACTCAGAGTAGACAGCGAACAGTAATATCTACATGAATTGATATGATATCCGTGGAGGATAAATCCGATGCGTACCGAAGCGGATTCTCATAATGGAAAATGCAACAACATCATAAAAATAAGACCGATGAGCATTTTGTGATGTACCACTGCAAGGGGAACCTTGCGAATGAGAAAGGATGTAAATAAACATGGCAATGTACAGAAAGCTTGGAAAAGCAACAAAGCCCAGAAGAGCACTTCTTCGTAACCAGGTAACAGCACTTCTTTACAACGGAAAGATCGTTACCACAGAGGCAAGAGCAAAGGAAATCAAGAAGATCGTTGAGCCTATCATCACTCTTGCAGCTAAGGAAAAGGATAACTTCGAGACACTTACAGTTGATTGCAAGGTTCCTGAGAAGGACAAAGACGGTAAGAGAGTAAAGGAAGTTGTTGACGGTAAGAAGGTTACTAAGTATACAACTGTTCAGAAAGAGATCAAGAAGGATATGCCTTCACGTATGCACGCTAGAAGACAGATTCTCAAGACTCTTTATCCTGTAGTTGAAGTTCCTCAGGAGAACAAGGGCAGAAAGAGAAATACTAAGGAAGTTGACCTTGTAGCAAAGCTTTTTGATGAGTATGGCCCTAAGTACGCAGATCGTAAGGGTGGTTATACAAGAATCATCAAGATCGGCCAGAGAAAAGGCGACGCAGCTATGATGGTTGTCCTTGAGCTTGTTTAATTTATTATCTTAATAAGCGATTACAGCAAAAAGAGAGGTTTCAGAGTATATACCCTGAAACCTCTTTTATTTGCCCTAAATTAGATTTTTTACTCTACTTGATATAAATAGTGATTATTTATATTGATCTATGTTCTGAGGCGTTATAGGAACAAATGGAACCCATACATATTTAAGGTCCTCAGTAGAACCTGCCAATGTAGATACGGAGGTTCCTTTTGCCAGGGTTATCGCTGCTTCAACAGCTGCTCTACCCTGACCTACAGTATCCTGAAGAACTGTCATATAAAGGTCACCGCTTCTTATAGCTTCACAACCGCTATCTGTAGCATCGATTCCTGCAACGAGCTTCTTGTGAGTGTCATAACCGTTATCTTTCAGCCAGTTAATCGCACCAATTGCCATGGGGTCGTTGTTACAGATGATGCAGTCAAAGTCCTGTTTTGTCTTTTTAAAGATATTAAGCTGATCATAAGCTACGGTATCAGACCAATCACCATGGTCTACAAATACGTAATTAACGTTTACTCCGTTATCAAGGAAGAAGTATTTAACAGCGTTGGTACGCTGGGGAACAGCGGCATGTCCTTTCATTCCTTCCATTATGATAACATTAAGTGATGTGGGATTGCCAAGGCCGTTCCAGATATATTCAGCCTGGAATCTTCCGGCATCCTGCTCGAAGGAGCCTACATATATGTATTTGTCGCCTTTTAGATAATCAATATCAGGTTCGTTGTTTATAAATACAATAGGTAGATTTCCCGCTGCATTTTCCATCTGTAAGATGGTTGTTGCATCAGCAAGTCTGCAGATAATAGCATTATATCCTTTGCCTGCGGCTTCGGATATCTGCTTCATCTGAGTCTCAGGATCGCTCTGACAATAGACCGTGTCAATCGTACAACCGGTTTCTTTAGCCATTGCATCAATGGTCTCACATAGAGTATTTAGGAATGTATCTGTTTCATCATGCAAGGTCATAAGTATTTTTACGCCGCTGCCATTTACTGAACCTGCAGCTGATTTACCGCCACAGCCGGTTAGAGTAAGAGCCAGCAGTACAGCGCAAAGCATGATAGACACTGTTTTTTTCATTAGATTCTTCATAATTGGTCTCCTTATCAAATCTTGAACTGCTGAACATAAGATGTAAGTGTTTCGGATGTGCTTGCTAGCTTATGAGAGTTGTCGGCAACATCCTGGCTGTGCTGAGTAATGCTGTTTGCCTGTTCAACCATTCTGCGGCTTGTCTCAAGAATCTCATCGGTACTTGCTGCCTGCTCTTCGGAGATGGCTGCAACGTTACTTGCTACATCATCAACCTTCTGCACATCCTGTATCATAAGGTCAATAAGTTCATTGGACTTTTCAATGTTCTGATATATCTGATCGAATGTATCTACTGCGGTGTTAATAAGCTCACTGTTTGCTTCGATGTTCTTGGCACTTGTCTCTGCCTGAGCAACTACGCTATCGATAGCTCTTCTGACATCATCAATAAGTTTAGAGATGTTCTCCGCACTTGCCGCAGAATTCTGAGCAAGCTTACCGATCTCAGTAGCAACAACCGCAAAGCCTTTACCTGTCTCTCCTGCACGAGCCGCCTCGATAGATGCGTTAAGCGAAAGGAGATTGGTCTGTTCCGCAATCTCAGCAATGAGACCTACGATGTTGGTGATTTCTTCTGATGCTTTACCTACTTCGTTGATGGAATCAACAAGTTCATCGTTGCTGGTTTTGATGTCTTGCATTGCTTCAGCAAGCTGTTCCATATCTTCACGGCCTTTTTTACTGATTTCTACCGTCTCCTTCATGCTGGTATTGGCCTGATTGGAATTGTCTCTTGTATCGGAAACAACCATTGCAAGTGTAGTTGCGTTTTGAGCAATCTCGTTAACCGCAACAGCAAGCTGGTCAACTGTATTATTGAGGTTCTGCATGGCTTCTGACTGTGACTGTGAAGCTTCATACATACCTTTTGATACCACATCTGAGTTTTCAGACTGCTCTTTTAGCACCTTTGACTCATCGTTAATAGAGCTGAGCATCTTCCTCATGGACTGAACGAACTCACTAACCTTGCTGCCCATAAGACCAATCTCATCGTTGCTTTCCTGTTTAACATCAATTGTGAAATCACCTGCTGACATATCGGTAATATTCTTGGTGATTCCTCCAAGAGGAGCAATAACTCGGGATACCATGAAGTTAATAAGAAGAACGATAAGGATAATGGCGATCACACCGATGATAGCAAGTGTGGTAACAAGTCTTGTTACGTCCTTCATTATGGTGTCTTTATCTACGTAGGAAACAAGAACCCAGTCGGTTCCTGCAATCTGCTTAAAGGCAACCACATGATTATGAAGGGTTACGGTCATATAATTTCTATTCTTGACCTTTTCAGCGATCGCAGCCATAAGCTTATCGCTGTCACCAGTGGTTAGCTTTGTGGAGATCCTGTTTTTATCTCTGTGTGCGAGGATGGTGCTGTCAGTAAGATCTACAAGAAAAGAAGCGGCCTGATCCATCTTTACTCTTGAATTAACGATGATACTGATCTGATCAAGAGAAAGATCTGCAGCCATTACCTTAAGATCATCTGATCCGTCGTTTATGATTCCGGATGCACTAATTACATTTGTGCCGTCTGTATCTGTATATGTATTTCCATAGACCATGTTTACACGGCTAAGACCTTGTTTAAACCAAACCTGGTCTGTGACATTACCGGTGTTTTTTGTTGATTCGGAAGCTTTAAAAACTTTACCGCTCTGAGTTGCAATGTATGGTCCGTTTTTACAATAGCTGTTAAAGCCATAGCAGGCTTCCATCATAGCTGAAAGCTCTTCATCATCAGGCTGCATCTTCTCAACCATGAGTTTTACTGTTGTAAAATTCTGGAGATTATCATCCAGCCAGGCTTCAATGTTGTCGGCCTGATTGGATATAGATGAATTGAGCTGAGATGTTGCCATCTCGGTCATGCTTCTACTGGACAGATAACCGGAGATCAGCACCAAAATAAGAATGGTAGCAACTACCGCAGGAACTAAGAACAAGAGTAGTTTGTTTTTAATCTTTGCATGTCGCTTTTCTTTTACTTTTTCCATTGCAAGTCTCCTTAAATTTTTAGACAAAAACAGAAGTTAATTGTATTTTATCTCTTTATTTGCTATTTTTAAACGAAATATCATTAAATTTTATGAAAATATCATAAAATTAAAATTTGAAATAAACTGTATACCGTATATAATAAAATTAGCTGAATATAATCTTTTACACCTGCTAAAGGAGACTCAAAATGGAAGCAATCTACGAAAAAGCCGATTACATCTTGAGATACGTGGTTGAGTACTCAACTCTTTTACTTGAATTATTCGGAATCTGCATCTTGGTTTTCTCTGCGGTGAAAGCATTTGTCTTTTGGCTCAAAAAAGATGAATCCATTAGACTTCAGCTTGCACAGGGAATTGCCCTAGCTCTTGAGTTTAAGCTCGGAGGAGAGGTGCTTAGAACAGTTGTAGTAAGGGAATGGGCTGAGCTCGGAATTTTGGGCGCAATAATAGCCCTTAGAGCGACTCTTACTTTCCTTATTCATTGGGAAATAAAAAATGAAAAAGAAGCACTTGATCCGGGAGAGGATAAGAAAGGATGATCAGTGGATTTTTTTCTCAAAGTGCTGATAATCCTTGGAAGAATTCCAGTTTCCACCCCAGGAAAAACCGTGACTTGTAAATAATTTGTAAGCAAGATCATTCTCATTAATTTTATATGGAAAATCAGCGGTTCTGTCTGCATATTTTTCACCTTCAGAAGGAGATATGCTGGGAGAACCGTTTTTGTATCTGATCTGAGGATTGTAGAGAGGATTTATATCTATAGCAAGTCCAAGAGCGTGCTTAGAGAGTTTTTTACCGTTTCCGATAGGGCGATAATTAAAACAAGAAGTGTTATTGGCACGCATAGAAGCTTCGTCATCAGCATCAAAATCATCCACAAGTTTGATGCTCTCTATCTGATAATCGTTGTCATACAGTTCGTAAAAGATTTCCATGATATCGTCGGCAATAGCTTTATTGCAGATCATCTCTCCGGTTTTGACTTCTCCTTCGAAATCTACATACAACATGACACAGTATCTGAGATCATCCAAAGAAATTTCACAGTTTTCCGGATATGACACACCTGTTATCTTGGATACAATCGAATCCGGAATTGTCTCATAATAGAAACCATCAGAGTATGTGACTCTGGTGTCAGAAACATCAAGATCACTATCCTCGGAAGAAGAGTTTGTGACACTTGAATTGACTTTTTCGGTCGAAAGAGCAGATGAAGCGTCAGGGGATGCGGAATCCAGCGTGGTTGCGGTGGAAGTTGAAGTGCCGCTGATAGAATTGCCTTCTGCAGCCTCTGAATCTTTATCATATACGGTTACAGAGGCAGAACCTGTGGCACTTTCAGATCCTTCTGCCGAAGAATGAGTCTTAGCATATTCGTCAAGTGTCTCATGCCCCGCAAGAGTTCTTGCCATAATTGCGCAGACTACTATAAGTGCTATGAGAAAAAAGATATCTCTTTTGGATTTGTTGTTCATGATAAGTCTCCGTGAGGTTAATACGTATGTTTATGATTGTATATGATATACGAATTGCTTCATGACTAACGTCATTTCGCAATTCTACAAATATTCGGAAGCCGCTAATTTACTGCGTAAATTGCTATTTCCTCATATTTGTTCGGGTCATAAAAGCAAAACTCTCACCATGCAAGCATGTTCGAGTTTTTCTTTTAGACACCTATATCATTATAAATAGTATCACATTTATGCTATAATATTTCGATGTGGATGGTAAAAAGATATGATACGTACGGACAATTTGGTTTTTGAATATATAAGAAGAGATGAAGAAGGCAATGTAGAGGGCATCACAAGGGCCGTTGACGAGGTTAACCTCGATGTTAAACCGGGGCAGTTTATTGCTATCCTTGGGCACAACGGATCTGGCAAATCTACACTTGCCAAGCATTTCAATGCTCTTTTGTATCCGACGGAAGGAAAGGTCATTGTAGATGGCATGGATACTTCCAACGGAGAATATCTTTGGAATATCAGGCAGGAAGCGGGCATGATATTCCAGAACCCCGACAACCAGATAATCGGTCAGGTTGTTGAGGAAGATGTGGGATTTGGCCCGGAGAACATGGGAGTTCCTACAGAAGAGATATGGGAGAGAGTGGATGAGAGCCTTAGAGCTGTAGGCATGCTTGATTTTAGAAAATCCTCACCAAATCATCTGTCAGGCGGTCAGAAGCAGAGAGTTTCCATTGCCGGTGTCATAGCCATGCATCCCAAATGCATCATTATGGATGAACCCACAGCGATGCTTGACCCCAACGGACGTAAAGATGTTATAAGAGCTGCCAGAGCCCTCAATAATGTTGAGGGGATTACGGTCATCCTCATAACTCATTATATGGAAGAAGTAATCTACGCTGACAAAGTCTTTGTCATGGACAAGGGAAAGGTCACTATGGAAGGCACACCCAGAGAGATCTTTTCACAGGTGGAAAGACTTAAGCAATTACGACTTGGAGTTCCGCAGGTGACACTTCTTGCGTATGAACTCAAAAAGAACGGATTGCCACTTCCTGACGGAATTCTTACAAGAGAAGAACTTGTAGAGGAGCTTAAAAAGATTAAAAATGTCGCTAATACTTGATCATGTTAATTACATATACGATGAAGATACTGCAATGGCACATCCCGCGCTTATAGACGTGAATCTTCAGATTCCTGATGGGCAGTTTATTGGGCTTATCGGCCACACCGGTTCCGGAAAGTCAACACTGGTCCAGCATCTTAATGGTCTGGAGACACCAACGAGCGGAGCGGTCTATTTTAATGGGGAGGATATAAGCGATCCCGATTTTGACAAAAAGGATCTTAGATCCAAGGTGGGACTTGTTTTCCAGTACCCTGAGCATCAGCTCTTTGAGACGGATTGCTTTAAGGATGTTTGCTTTGGCCCCAAGAATCTGGGACTTTCTCAGAAGGAAGTCGAACTTCGTGCTTATGAGGCACTTAAGATGGTTGGCTTTCCCGATGAGTATTTTTATCAGTCACCCTTTGAACTTTCAGGTGGTCAAAAGAGAAGAGTGGCCATCGCGGGTGTTATTGCCATGAAACCCGAAGTCCTTATTCTTGATGAACCCACAGCCGGACTTGATCCAAAGGGAAGGGAAGATATTCTTGGGCTTATAAAGAAACTTCACGACGAGATGGGCATAACAGTCATACTTGTAAGCCACAGCATGGATGATGTGGCGGATTATGTTGAGAGAATTATAGTTATGAACAAGGGACGAGTTGCTTTTGACGATACTCCCGTTAATGTTTTTGCGCATTACAAGGAGCTTGAGGAGATCGGACTTGCCGCACCTCAGGTTACATATGTTATGCAGGAGCTTGCCAAAGCCGGATTTGATGTTAATGCGCAGGCTACTACATTGGAACAGGCAAAAAATGAGATACTGAAGGCGTTTGGAAGATGCTAAGAGATATTACACTTGGACAATATTATAGAACGGATTCTGTGATTCACAGACTTGACCCCAGAGTTAAGCTGGTGGCTACATTTATTTTTATCATTTCACTCTTTGTGGTAAAAAACTTTTGGGGATATCTGATTGCGGGAGTTTTTCTTGCTGTGTGCATCAAACTCTCCAATGTTCCGCCTAAGTTTATTTTTAAGGGTATGAAGACTATTTTTTTCCTATTGTTACTTACTATGGTCTTCAACCTATTTCTCACGCCCGGAACAGCACTTGTGAGCTTCTGGAAGTTCACAATCACATATGAGGGACTTAAGATGGCATCAATGATGGCGATAAGGCTTGTGTTCCTGATAACAGGATCATCAATCATGACACTTACCACTACGCCAAATAACCTTACGGACGGTATGGAGAGCGTACTTGGACCACTTAAGAAAATCCGTGTTCCTGTCCATGAGATTTCAATGATGATGTCTATCGCGCTTAGATTTATACCCATATTATTGGAAGAAACCGATAAGATCATGAAAGCGCAGATGGCAAGAGGCGCGGATTTTGAGAGCGGATCTCTTATCAAAAGAGCTAAGAGTCTTGTTCCGCTACTGGTTCCGCTTTTTATCTCTGCATTTAGAAGAGCTATGGATCTTGCAATGGCTATGGAGGCCAGATGTTACAGGGGCGGAGAAGGCAGGACCAAGATGAAACCCCTTATATATCAAAAAAGAGACAGGATAGCCTACGGTGTTCTTTATACATACCTGATAGTAGCTATTGCTGTTGGAAGAATACTATTTTAAAGATGATTTCGTGATGGGAGCTTGTTTCCTTTCGGATTATACAAAAGAAATAGATTCAATATACAGAATGAATTGGTTCAATATATTAAAGGAATTGGAATATGGATAAGAAGCGCAGAATAATGCTGACAGTTTCATATGATGGCACTTCCTACAATGGATGGGCGCTTCAAAAGAGCACTCACAATACAATAGAAGAGATGCTCAATCGTGCAATCTGCGGACTTACGGGAGAAACGGTGGAAGTCATAGGTGCAAGCCGCACCGATTCGGGTGTTCACGCTTACGGCAACATTGCTGTGTTTGATACTGCTTCGACAATTCCCGGAGACAGATTCTGCTATTGCCTCAATCATATTTTGCCCAAGGATATACGAGTGGTTTCTTCAGCCGAGGTGGCACCTGATTTTCATCCAAGGCACTGTAACACTGAGAAAACCTATGAATACCGTATTTTAAATACCAAGATGCCGTTTCCAACCAAGAGACTCTATACATATCATTTCAGTATGCCTCTGGATGCGGATCTTATGCAGGAGGCTGCGCAGTATCTGATTGGAGAGCATGATTTTACAAGCTTTTGCAACGTTGAGTCTACCGCGGTTTCTCATGTGAGGACAATAAAAGATATAAAGGTTTTTCGCCACGGGGATGAGGTAGTTATCCGTGTTACAGGTAACGGCTTCTTATATAATATGGTAAGGATCATAGCCGGAACCCTTATCCTTGTTGGAAGAGGCAAGAATAAGCCCATTGACGTAAAAGATATGCTTGAGAAAACAGATAGGAAGGCAGCAGGCCCTACAGCGCCGCCGGAAGGTCTTTTCCTTATAAAATATGAGTTCTTGGACGGCGTGCCGTATGTAAACGCCGGAGAGTGAGAAAACATGCGCTTTTGAGGTGTGTTTTTTTGAGGCGGAAATAGTAAGAAAATGTATTGACAATCGAGCAAAATGGGTTATATAATATCTTACTGTGTGACGCCATGTCCACTTTTATTTGAAAATGTCATATTGTTGTCCCGGTAAGCTACAATATGTACATCATATAATGTGAGAATCAGGTGAAGGGTTTTCGCATAGGTAACCAATTAAGTAATTGTTTTACTGGAGGAAATTCAATGAAAACTTATATGCCTAGTGCAACTACAGTTGAGAAGAAGTGGTATGTAGTTGATGCTACAGATATGACACTTGGACGTCTTGCTTCTAACGTTGCAAACGTACTTAGAGGAAAGAACAAGCCTATCTACACTCCCAACATTGATACAGGTGATTATGTAATCGTTATCAATGCTGAGAAGATCAAAGTTTCTGGTAAGAAGCTTGATCAGAAGATGTATTGGCACCATACAGAGTATGTTGGTCATCACAAGGAGTTCTCACTCCGTCAGATGCTCCAGGATAAGCCTGAAAGAGTTATCGAGCATGCCGTTAAGGGAATGCTTCCTAAGGGATCTCTTGGAAGAGAGATGTACACTAAACTCCACGTATACGCAGGAGCTGAGCATCCCCATGCAGCTCAGAAGCCTGAAGTATTGACATTTTAATCGGAGAGGAGAATAAAGAAAATGGCAAAGTCATCTAATTACTACGGAACAGGTAGAAGAAAGAAGTCAATCGCAAGAGTTTACCTCGTATCCGGAAATGGAAATATAACAATCAACAAGAGACCTATCGATGAGTATTTCGGACTTGAGACACTCAAGGTTATCGTTAAGCAGCCCCTTGTTGCTACAGAGACAACAGATAAGTTCGACGTAGTTGTAACAGTTAGAGGCGGCGGCACAACAGGTCAGGCTGGTGCTATCAGACACGGTATCTCAAGAGCTCTTCTTCAGGCTGATTCAGATGAGTACAGACCTGTTCTTAAGAAGGCCGGATACCTCACAAGAGACCCTCGTATGAAGGAGAGAAAGAAGTACGGTTTGAAGAAAGCTCGTCGTGCTCCTCAGTTCTCAAAGAGATAATATTTCTGCTATTGCAGATTACAGAAGACCCGGTACATTTGTACAGGGTCTTTTTGTGTGCCGTTGAACAGGATGGTAGATATAGGTATAATTATAAACAGTTGCTACAAAGAAAAATTTAAGTATTTCTGAATAGATTAACTTTCAGTTTTATTGACGATAGAAGTGGAAAGACGCGAGGTATGTTTGGAATGTTTATTAATGAATTCGTTGGCGCATTAGTACAGGTATTGCTATTTTCTTTGATTCCCCTGATCATTTGGCTGATATTTGCCAAGAGAAGACAGAATTTTTTTAAGTGGATAGGAATTAAAAAGATCAAGCATGAAGGGAAATGGTGGGGAACAACATGTGCAATCCTTATTGCTACGGGACTGTATATAGGCTTAACGTCATTTGCAATCCGTTTTCTTCCTGAAGGGGTGACCACCGCAGGCAGTGACTTTGCCGGCAAAGGATTTGCTGCATTTCCTGCTGTGCTGGCATATGGCTTTATCCGAACCGGATTATCCGAAGAAATAGTCTTCAGGGGTTTTTTATTAAAACGTTTTGGAGAAAAGTTTGGGTTCATCACCGGCAATATCATACAGGCAATCCTGTTTGGCATGATGCACGGAATTCCTTTTGGTTTAGCAACACACAATATACCTGTGACTATAGTAATGACTATACTTCCCGGTGCTTTTGGGTGGTTCCAGGGATGGATGAACGAAAAAAAATTTGGTGGGAGCATTATTCCAAGCTGGTTTTTGCATGGAACGATTAATGTCATAGTGGCGACGATAGCACTATAACTTGGAAGATGAAAATAATGATACCGCGGTTATCTGCTATACGTGGATGATCGCGGATTTTTATAAATTGCAAAAACGGAAATACTATTCAGGCGATAGAAGATTATTAAATAATAGTAAGATGAAAGGAAGAAAGAACAATGGCTGAAGAGTTTTTAACTTTAATGGCTGATCTGGATGATGATTCGCAACAAACTCTATCGGCGTGGTATGAAGAACTAAAAAAAGCCGGCTTTACAGGGAATCAAACTCCGGGACTCCCTTTTCACATAAGCATGGGCTGTTTTTCAGTGGACAAAGAGGCCGCCGTAATAGGTGAAATGAAGGAACTGGCTGCGCGGTTTTCCTCGATCCCTGTACATATCAGTCACATAGGATTATTCGCAGGGGGAAAGGTACTTTATGCTGCTCCGGATATGAATCCGGCGGATCTTTTGAATCTGCGTCATGCAATTCAAACAGAGACACAGGAAGCGTTTCCTTGGACGCCGCACTGCACGATCATCATAGACGAAGCGGAAACAATACAGAGAGCATTGCCGATTCTGCTCCGGCATTTTCAACCTTTCGTGGGCAGGATAACAAAATTGCATCTTTGTGCCTTTTGGCCAACAAGAGAGATTGCCACGGTTTTCCTTGAAAATGATTCAATATGCATTAAATTAGCGGAAACAGATGAGGAATTATGTGGCAGGGGATACGTGCATTGTACTTCATGGCAGGAGGCTTATAGAGGTATTGTGTGTGACAGATATCTTGATACGATGACTGTGGAGGCAACAACGGCACGTGCCAGGAAGTTCCCTGAGAATACACTTGTAGCTAAGGATAAAGAGAAAGTTGTAGGATTTGCGGTATATGGTTCATCGAGAGATGAGGATTTGCCGGATGCAGGAGAGATTGAGGCAGTTTATGTCCTTTCAGAGTATTATGGTCGCAAAGTGGGATATAGATTGATGAATGAGGCAATCTCCAGGCTTAAGGAATATCATACTATTTTTTTATGGGTGCTTGAAAAAAATGAGAGAGCGATTTCTTTTTATCGTAAATATGGTTTTGAATTTGATGGTTCCAAAAAGGAATGGAAGCTGGGCACTCCGGTTTCAATAGTTAGAATGATAATGAAAAAGGAAAAGTGACTATGAATATAGAAACAGAAAGGATAATTATAAGATCCATCCAACGCGGAGACGAAAAAGCGTATGCCGAGATGGCTAAGGATGGGAGCTTAACTGAAATAGGGTTTGATGAAAACTTTTCAGATTGGGCAGAGGATTGGATAAATGAAGCAGTTGCTCTTACTGAAAAGGATGATCCAAGAGCTGATTATATACCTTGCACCATAGTGCTCAAAGCCACAGGGGAAGTAATCGGAAATGTTGGATGTACATATTATGAGGATACGGATAGGATAGGTATTTGTTATTTTGCCGGAACGGAATATCGAAGACATGGATATGTCAGTGAAGCAGTTCAGGCATACATTTCCTATTTCTTTGATCATTACAAGGAGAAAGAAATCATAGCCACTATTAAAGATATAAATATTCCATCATGGAAGACGGCAGAAAAATGCGGATTTGAGTTGGCGGAAACCAAGATGTACAAAGATATTGATGATGAGAAGGAAGAACTGTATAGGTTCTATAAGATAGCACGATGATAGATTATATCCGAAGCTAATCGTACAACTTCAAATATGCACGAATATCCTGTTCAATGTGAGATAGAGGTTTTAAATCATTAATGTGAAAGTCTGCCAGGATACATGATTGAAAGCTCGACGTGAACTCTACCCCAGTTTCTGATTGGCAGTGCCTTTTTGACAGTATTCCCTGCTGATAGTCCAATTTTCAAGGATATTGGCAGAGCTTTTTTGACAGTATTCCCTGCCGATAATCCAGTTTTCAAGGATATTGGCAGAGCTTTTTTGACTAAAGTGAACCCCATGTCAAGGACACACGCATTATTTTTTGGCAGTATTTATTGCCAATGCTGATGGTAGTTGATTGGTTACTTTATAATGATAGTATTCATTTGGTGCCATCCCTTGTAGTTGCACCTGATACCTATCGTTATTGTAATAGTTAATCCAGTCATTTATTCTGTTCTGGACTTCATCGAATGTCTTCCAGGTTTTTATATATGGGCTAAGTTCATCCTTCATATGTCCAAAGAAACTCTCTTGTGGAGCATTGTCCCAGCAGTTTCCTCTTCTGGACATGGATTGTGTGAGGATCGTGTCATTAATAAGATCTCTAAACTTAACGCTAGTATAGTGACAGCCTTGGTCACTGTGAATGAATGTAGTAGCATTCAATGAGTATAAGTGATTTCTCATTAGTTGACGCACTGTTTCAAGAACAAAGTCTATTTCAAGTGATTCACTAAGCTGAAAAGCCAGTACTTGCATTGTGTAAGCATCAATAATCACTGATAGATAGCAGAAAGCGTCATTGAATCTAATGTAGGTTATATCTGTTAGTAGCACCTGTCGTGGTCCATGGCTCTTGAATTGACGTTGTACATGGTTCGGAGCAACAGCATTTGTCTTGAGTGCTTTTGCCATGCGCCTGTAGGGATTTGCTTTTCGAATAGGACATTTTAAGCCATACTTTCGCATAAGCCTGATGACTTTCTTGTGATTCATGGGCGTGCCCATTCTGACAAGCCTCATGCATATGCTTCGATATCCTTTGGCGTATCCTCTAAAGTCATATGCTTGTTTTATAAGAGCAAAATCCCGAAGATCCCTAGATTCACTCTGGAGACGGTGTTGTGAAGCAGCCTCTGATATGTAGCGATAATACCAGGAGCACGATACACCTGCGAGTTCGCAGAGCTCCTTTACATCCAGACAACTGTCATTAGAGCTGACTTCTCTTTGGATGGCTTTAAATATATATTCCTTCTGATGAACTAGTTTCCCGGAGGATGAAGATATATATTTTGAATTTTTTTTAAAAACTCAACCTGCTGTTCAAGATGTACGATTCTTTGCTGCATCTCTTTGATAGATGTTGAAGTCCTCTGGGCGTCAAGGTTTTTCTTTGCATAGGCCTTGGTGCGCTCAGCTTGCGACAATCCCCTAGGTGGTTTTAATCCTTCAGGAGAAGCCGCCTCTGCAAGGATATTTCTGCGTATGTTATCAATGGTAGTCCTTGCGAACATCGAGGGATCATACCCAGTAGCCTTAAGAATCTTAGGTGTTGTAAGACCATGGTTATTTACCTGGTCAATAAAATATTCCTTGAACTCAAGAGTGAACGTTAGCCTATAGGGGGTAGCTGTGTGTGTATAAGGATTCTGAGCAAGAATTGCAACTTGTTCATTTGTGTAACATGGTTTCTTTTTTGGATTCATATAGAGTCCTCCCTTGCTAATTATATCAGCAAAGACAGTTACATCCGTGTCCACATGTTGGATTTTTTGTTTGAAATCCTGCCAAAAAGCTTTTTGGCCGTGTCCACTTCTTGGGGTTCATTTTATAGACCAAGCACCGCACGGAATCATTGCGGAGAAACTATACGGTATGAAAACTGAAACAAGCACCACACAGAATTATTGTGTAGAAGCTGTACGGTGTGAAAACTAGATCAAGCACCGTACGGAATCATTGTGTAGAAGCTGTATGGTGTGAAAACTGGAACATGCACCACACAGAATCATTATGTAGAAGCTGTACGGTGCGAAAACTGAAACAAGCACCACACAGAATTATTGTGTAGAAGCTGTACGGTGTGAAAGCTAGACCAAGCACCGTACGGAATCATTGCGGAGAAGCTGTACGGTGTGAAAACCAGAATATGCACCGCACAGAATTATTGTATAGAAGCCGTACGGTGCATAGTGCGAATTGTAA
>JAEEGK010006127.1_pt1 | contig 28959 bp, 25 predicted proteins | sample 8958771 | NCBI WGS metagenome assembly JAEEGK01 (sample SAMN16246547, study PRJNA631951) | gut metagenome | biome: gut microbiome; feature: rumen; material: SC-attached | host: Bos | place: Iran: Karaj | collected 2018-10 | reverse complement strand
TTCTTGAGTGGTTATCCTTAGGGTTCTGCTGAAGGTGAGCATTGAGCTCCTGAATTCTCTCAGTAAGGATAGCTACCTGAACCTCCGGTGAACCTGTATCTCCGGCCTTTCTTGCAAACTTGCTGATAACTTCTGTCTTTTTCTCTTTTGTAATCATTTCTTTCTCCTTATAAAAACTATAAAACTTGAATCCGCCAATTACCGAGAACGGGTTGGAGTATCCGCATCCTTCAGTAACGGTAGTTCTGTAACAGTTGTCAGTCTCCCAACAACTTACTAATTCTAGCACATAAATTCAAACGTGTAAAGAAATATTAGACCTTATTTGCAGCGGCGAGGTCCTGTTTGATCTGAGCCTTAAGGGCATCGATGCTATCAAACTTCATCTCAGGTCTAACGAAAGCTCCAAGCCTTACTTCAATGAATTTTCCGTAAACATCTTCGTCAAAATCATAGATATATGTCTCTACGCCAACCCTCTCTTTTTCTGAGATTGTTGGCTTTCTGCCAATATTGGTCATGCCTTTATACTCAGCGCCGTCGATAACTACAGTGCTGCTGTAAACTCCATACGGCGGAAGGAGCTTATATTTCTCGGGATGGATATTCACCGTGGGAACGCCTATGGTTCTGCCTATACGGTTACCCTGCTCCACAACACCGCTTACGCTGTACTTATCTCCAAGAAGTCTCTCTGTAAGAAGCATCTCTCCGTCGGAAACAGCGTTCCTTACTCGCGTTGAACTTACTTCTTCGCCATCGACCTGCACCTTATCAATTATGCATAGTTCATATCCAAGCTCATCTCTAAGGCTTTCAAGAAGAACACTGTCTCCTTTTCCCTTGTCACCAAAAGATACATCGGAACCGGCAGCAATATATTTAGCACCAAGTTCTTTTACCAGAATACGTCTCACAAAGTCCTCGGGGTGCGTAGCTGCGGTCACTTCATTTAAAGGAAACTCAACAAGGATATCGATTCCGAGCTTTTCAAAAGCTCTTCTCTTCTCATCTCTTGTAAAGAGCTGAGGCATCTTTTTTCCCATAAAAAACTCTTCAGGCGAAGGATCGAATGTGAAAATAACGCTCTTAAGGCCATCCTTCTTTTGGTCTACTATTCTTGATAAAAGCTCTCTATGGCCAAGGTGAATACCGTCGAACTTGCCTATAGCTATCGCCGTTTTATCTTTTATATTAAATTCTTCGTGCTTACTGATTATACGCATCATTAACCTTCATAGAAAAATTTCACAACGTCGAACTGCCTTGTTTTCTCGTTGTATTTATATATACCAAAAAAAGTATCATCTTCGGAATAAACTCTGACCATGTCCTTATCAGCAAACATGCTCTCTTCAAATTCCGTGTCGTTTACATCTGCAGGATCTTCGCTTAAAATATTGTCTTTCCTAAAGCTGTTGCCGTTTTCAAGAAGCTTTCTTGCGCTGTCTTTGACATGGATCTTATCAAGGTCTCTGAAAATGTATTCCGGAGATTTTATCATCTCATCAAGTGTTCCCGCATCACGAAGCTCTTCAACATGTGAAAGAGTGATAGCTCCTTCCAGTCCGAAAGCTCCGACTTTGGTTCTTGTAAGATGCTGCATGGACGCACCGCAGCCAAGTCTCTGTCCTATATCATGGCAAAGCGTCCTGATATAAGTTCCCTTTGAGCACTTAACTTCCATGGTAAAAAAGTGTTCATCCTCAAGATGAGAATCATCCAGAACCGATATAGCAGCTATATGCACATGTCTTGGCTTTCTCTCAACTTCGAGTCCTTCTCTGGCAAGTTCGTAGAGTTTCTTTCCGTTCTGCTTAATAGCAGAATACATGGGTGGTATCTGATCATAATCACCCACAAACGCTCTTACCGCCTCGTGCAACTCACTTTTACTCACGGTAACATCGCTTGTTTCAAGCACATTACCTGACATATCCTGCGTGTCGGTCACAACTCCAAGCTTACATACCGCAATATACTCTTTATCATGATCTGTCAGCATCTCTACAAGCTTGGTACCTGTTCCGAGACACACAACAAGAACCCCAACAGCGTCAGGGTCAAGTGTTCCGGTATGACCTATCTTCTTTTGATGAAGAATACCACGAAGCTTGGCAACCACATCGTTGGAAGTAAATCCCGGTTCCTTATATATATTGATAAGTCCGTTGTATTTATTCATATATCCCTTTTCAAAAGGGTACCCTATACTGACATATGGGTACCCTAAAAATTTTTTATTCTTCCATCTGGTGATGAATGTACTTAACTATATTGTTTATAACGTCATGGCATGTGCCATTAACTGTACAACCTGCAGCTCTTACGTGTCCGCCGCCGCCAAAAAGTCCCGCGATCTTAGCCACGTCAACTGCACCGTTACTGCGAAGACTCACCTTGTACTCAAGCGGTGATATCTCATACATAAACAATGAGCAGTCTACCCCAATCGTAAGCAGCATCTGACTTACTATGCCATCAAGGTCGTTGCTTGAAGCGCCGTAGAAATCCATAGTCTGCTTGGAAATAACGGATACGATGCATCTGCCGTCAAGAACCAGCATGCTTTCAAGAAGGGCTCTACCAAGAATCTGGTTCTGAAGATATGTCTTTTCATAAAAAACATGATCTATCAGGCTTCCAAAATCAAAACCATAGCCAATGAGCTCCGCTGCTACTTTCATGGTCTTGGGTGAAGTATTTGAATACTTGAAAACACCTGTATCTGTAACCATTCCGGTATAAAGAGCTTTGGCAATCTCAACATCCAACTTGTCCTTATCTAGCACATCATACACAAGTTCGCATGCCGAGCTGGCTGCAGGAACGATGTAATTAACATCACCTGTTCCGGGGTTGCTCACATGGTGGTCTATATTCACTGTTTGCTTCGCATTGTCAAAAAACTTCTCAGCATCGCCAAGTCTTTCTTTGCCGCAATCAAGAGCAATGAATAAGTCAAAAGACTCTTCATTTGCAGTAAATGTATTGTCCACAAGTTCAGCGTCTTTTATAAACATAAGCTCCGGAGGAATCTTTTCAAGAAAAACACTGACCTTGATATCAGGATAATTCTTCTTGATGTAAAGACTCATTCCCAGGCATGATCCGACACAGTCTCCATCAGGACGGATATGTCCACTGATGCCCACTGTACGAACCGAACTCAAAAACTCATCAATCTTCATTCTCTTCTCCGCGGGCAGCTCTTGCCTCGTTGTCCTTGGCCGCTACCTCATCAATCTTCTTTGACATGTTGATAGCATACTCAATTGAGTCGTCCATGATGAAGCGAATTTCAGGGGTGTATCTCATGTTGAGCTCTTTTGCAAGAGTGCTGCGAACATAACCTGCAGCGCTCTTAAGTCCCTCCGCGGTACGTTCTCTGTCTTCGTCATTACCCATGACGCTGATCCATACCTTGCAGGTCTTAAGGTCCGGAGCAACCTCAACATCCATAACGGATGTCATAGGGCTGATCCTGGGATCCTTGCTGTAACGGATAGCCTCTGAAATAACCTTCATGACTTCTCCGTTGATTCTTTTATTTTTATTACTGTTTTTACGCATTTTATCTCCTTCGATAATCGAGGAAGTTCTGCTCTCGCCAGCGCTCGCCGGAACAAAGTTCGATCTCGGAAATCATAGACTTCCTATCTCACATTATGTTCTGGGAACTTCTACCATCTCATATGCCTCTACCATATCACCTTCGTGAATCTGGTCAAATCCGTCAAATACAAGACCGCACTCGAAGCCTTCCTTAACCTCCTTGGCGTCATCCTTGAATCTCTTAAGAGAAGCAAGGTCACCCTCGAAGATCTGCTCACCGTCTCTTGTGATCCTAACCTTGGAATCCTTCTTGATAACACCGTCCTTGACGAAGGAACCGGCAATGTTACCAACCTTGGAAGCCTTGAAGATCTGACGAACTTCAGCATGTCCGGTAACTCTCTCCTCATAGATAGGAGCAAGCATACCCTTCATGGCAAATTCAATTTCCTCGATTGCCTGATAAATAACCTTATAAAGCTTGATCTCAACGCCTTCGTGCTCAGCCATGCTCTTAGCAGTAGCATCCGGACGAACGTCGAATCCGATGATAACAGCGTTTGATGCAGCAGCAAGAGTAACATCAGACTCTGTGATCGCACCAACACCGCCGTGAATAACCTTAACAACAACCTCATCGTTGGAAAGCTTGAGAAGGCTCTGCTTGAGGGCCTCTACGCTACCCTGAACGTCGGCTTTGATGATAATGTTGAGTTCCTGAAGTCTTCCTTCCTCAATCTTGGAATAAAGATCATCAAGTGACATCTTAGCCTTAGTCTCTTCAATAAGGTCTTTCTTGTGCTGCTGAAGATAAGTATTAGCATACTGCTTAGCCTGCTTATCTGTCTCATGTCCAAGGAATACCTCACCTGCATTAGGAACATCGGAAAGTCCGAGGATCTCAACAGGCTGTGAAGGAAGAGCTTCCTTGAGCTTGTTGCCCTTATCATCAACCATAGCTCTAACCTTACCTGAACTGGCTCCGGCTGAAATGAAGTCTCCAACATGAAGTGTACCCTTCTGAACAAGTACGTTTGCTACAGGACCACGACCCTTATCAAGTCTTGCCTCAAGGACAAGTCCTCTTGCCTCTCTGTCAGGGTTAGCCTTGAGTTCGAGAATATCTGAAGTAAGGATGATTGTCTCAAGAAGTGTCTCAATACCTTCACCTGACTTAGCAGATACGGGAACGAACTCTGTTGTTCCGCCCCAATCAGTAGAGATAAGACCATACTCTGTCATCTCCTGCTTAACTTTATCTATATTGGCATTGGGCTTATCAATCTTGTTGACAGCCACAATAATCTCAACTTCTGCAGCCTTTGCATGGTTGATAGCTTCAATTGTCTGAGGCATAACACCGTCATCGGCAGCTACAACAAGAACAGCGATATCTGTTGAAGTAGCACCTCTCATACGCATTGCTGTGAATGCTTCGTGACCGGGAGTATCAAGAAATGTGATCTTCTGGTCATTAACGGATACTGTATAAGCACCGATTCTCTGTGTGATACCACCTGCCTCACGATCTGTAACGCTGGTCTTACGAATAGCGTCAAGAAGTGATGTCTTACCATGGTCAACGTGACCCATTACGCAGACAACAGGAGGTCTCTTCTTGAGTGTCTCAGGTGCATCCTCATCCTCTTTAAGAAGTTCCTCGATAATATCAACAGGAATCTCCTTCTCGCAGATGATATCGTATTCGATCGCAATATTCTCAGCTTCTTCATAAGTAAGCTCTGTATTAACGGTAGAAACCTGTCCTGCCATAAAGAGCTTCTTGATAATAACAGAAGGCTGCATCTTCATCTTCTCGGCAAGTTCCTTGATGGAAACCTTCTCAGGAATAGAAATAACCTTGATCTGCTCTTCAGGTTCCTCAACTTTCTTAACCTCAGGCTTGATGAATCTGCCTACTCTCTTACTTCTTGGCATCATCTCTTCCTGCTCGTATGCAAGATCCTTCTTGTTTCTCTTATCTTTTTCCTGACCGAGTCTACGTCTTTCCTCGTCTCTGCGGCCTGAACCTTCCTTAGCTGAAGGAGCATCAGCAAAGTTGCCTCTTCCGCCCTTATCAAATTTGTTACCGCCGAACTTATTATCATTTCTCTGACCGAACTTGCCACCCTGCTGTCCGGCTCCGCCATTTCTGTTATCATCTCTGCGGAAGCCGCCGTTCTGGCCGCCTGCTCTGTTCTGGAAATTATTTCTATCGCCTCTGGGTGCATTATTTCTATCTCCACCGGGACGATTATTATTTCTGTTGTCTCTGTTATCTCTATTATCTCTGTTATCTCTGTTTCTGTCGGGAGCCTGCTGTGCTCTTTCTCTTGAAACTTCTCTTGTCTGAGGAGCTTCTTTTGCCACATTCTCTTTTACAGGGGCCTGCTTGGGCTGCTGTGAAGGTGCAGGTGCTTCCTTCTTGGCAGGAACAGGTTTAGCTGTAGGCTGTGTCTTGGAATAACCGCTGCTATAGCTATCAAGCTGTGAAGGCGCTGTTAAAGGCTTGATAGGATGATAAACATTCTGAGACTGTGCAAAAGTTCCACGTCTGTTATTGCCGCCTCTATCCTGTCTGTTATCGCGAGGTCTCTGGTTTCCTGCGTTATTGCCGCCCTGTCCCTGGAAGCCGCCCATCTTGGAATTACCGGCATTGGTAACCATGATGATCTTCTTCTTTTTCTTGGGAGCATCTTCTGCAGAAGCCTTTGCTGCCTCAGCGTTAGATTCCTTTACTTCCTTTTCTACAGACTTGGTGTCAGCTGCCTTAGCTGTTTTTTCTTCCTTCTTGGGAGCCTCCGCGCTTGTCTTTTTGCCTTTAAAATGCTTTCTTATCTTTTCTGCATCGGACTCTTCGATAGAACTGTTCGAACGCTTCGCCTCTATTCCATTCTCCTGCGCGTAGCTTATCAGCTCTTTTCCTTCGCATCCAAGCTCATTCGCAAGGTCAGATATCTTAATTTTTGCCATTCACATTTCCTCCAAACTGATCTTCTAAGAGTAAGTTCTTTAAAAGCGACTGCGCCAGCCCTTTGTCTGTTACAACCAGGCTTGTTCGAACACCCTTACCTATTGCGTGTCCCAGGCTCTCCTTGTCTCCAAAAAAAACAATGGGCACCTTATAATAACTACATTTATCTGCAAATTGCTTCTTGGTATTCTCAGAAGCATCTTCACTGACTATTACTAACCGGGCTTTTTTAGCGCGAACAGCCTCGATAGCCGATAGCTCACCGCTCTTAAGCTTACCCGCTCTCATGCAAAGCCCCAACATGGAATAAACTTTACTAGAATTAGAATCCAATTTAATCTCCAAACTCTTTACTTAGCTTATCAAGCACATCTTCGGGAATCTGTGCCTTGAGTGAACGTTCAAGTCCTTTGTTCTTAAGTGCCTTTTTAAAGCAATCAATGTTGTTGCAGATATAAGCACCTCTTCCGTTCGCTCTTCCCGTGGTATCAAGACAGATCTCATCTTCAGGAGTCTTAATTACTCTGACAAGTTCTCTCTTGTCTTTCATCTCACCACATCCGACACATTTTCTTGTTGGAATCTTTTTTTGCATCTTATTCCTCTACGCCGGCATCCTCAGAAGATTCTGTCTCAACATCTTCCTCGTACTCGCCTTCATAATCCTCTTCATCATAATCTTCATCATCAAGATAGTCTTCCATACGGAATCCGGGAGCATCCTTAGCCTGTGTCTCACTCTTGATGTCGATCTTATATCCTGTAAGTCTTGCTGCAAGACGAGCATTCTGACCTTCCTTACCGATAGCAAGTGAAAGCTGGTAATCGGGAACAACTACCTTAGCGCTCTTCTCATCAGGATCAGCAAATACTGCAACGATCTTAGCAGGTGAAAGAGCATTCTGAATAAGGTTACCTGGGTTCTCATCCCAGTTGATAACATCTATCTTCTCGCCGTTGAGCTCATCCACAATAAGATTAACTCTGGCTCCGTTAACACCTACGCATGCACCAACCGCATCAACATTGGGGTTGTGAGAATATACAGCAATCTTAGTACGGCTGCCTGCCTCTCTTGCGATGCTCTTGATCTCAACTGTTCCATCCTGAATCTCTGCAACTTCCTGCTCGAAAAGTCTCTTAACAAGATCGGGATGTGTACGTGATACAAGGATTCTGGGACCCTTTGATCCATTCTTTACTTCAAGAACATATACTCTGATACGTGATGTAGGTCTGTAGAAGCCTGACTTAGCCTCGGTTTCAACCTGCTCATTCTCATTGAGGATCGCATCTGCACGACCTAAGTTAATGCTGATGTTCTTGCCAATATATCTCTGGATGACACCTGTTACAATGTCATGCTCTTTCTCAAAATACTCATTGTAGATTGCGCCACGCTCTTCCTCACGAATCTTCTGAAGGATAACGTTCTTGGCATTCTGTGTGGCAATACGTCCGAATTCCTTGGAATTGAGTGATACATTTACAACGTCGCCAACCTTGCTCTTCTTGCTGATCTTCTTGGCATCATCAAGTGAAATCTCAAGCATGGGATCCATAACATCATCTGCAGTCTCAACAACTGTCTTCTCTGCATAGCACTTAAAGTCGCAGTTGTCTCTGTCAACTTCTACTTTGATGTTCTCTGCCTTGCCAAAATTATTCTTGCAAGCAGTGATAAGTGAATTCTCAATAGCATCAAACAGAGAATCCTTGCTGATGTTCTTCTCCTTCTCTAAAAGGTCAAGGGCATCCATTAATTCTTTACTCATCGTAATCTCCTTTTTTCCGCTCAGATTAAAAATCAAGAGCAAGCTTAATAACTGATATCTCTTTTCTTATAAAAGTCTCATCTTGGTCATTTATAGTTACGGTAACCGAAGTGTCGTCAAAACTCTTAAGTGTACCGGCAAACTCCTTAACTCCGTCTCTGGGTTTAAAAAGCTTTAATTCTACGTCCATGCCTATGCTGTTCTGAAAATGTCTGTCTTTTTTGAGCTGTCGTCCAAGTCCGGGACTGCTGACTTCCAAGGTGTATGCCTCTTCTATGAAGTCATCCACGTCAAGGGCATCAGAAAGTGCTCTGTTAACATTAACGCAGTCATTGATATCAACACCGCCCTCTTTATCAATATAGGCGCGAAGGTACCATTCACCTGCTTCCTTGACATATTCCACATCATAAATGCTTACGCCGTTCTCTTCAGCGATGGGAATAAGAAGGTCTTCTGTCTTCTTCTCAATATCACTTTTACGTGCCATGTATTCTCCTTAAAGATCTGAAACATGATTACTCGGGTCATCAAATCAATTCGCACCCCATGCTAGCATGGGTGCTTTTGATTTAATTGCCTTTTATTGATTGATAATGATATACGAATTGCTCCGCGGCTCCGCCTCTCTCGCAATTCTACAAATATTCGGAATCCGCATTATCATGCTCCTTCCTCATATTTGTTCGGGTCATCAAATCAATTCGCACCCCATGCTAGCATGGGTGCTTTTGATTTATGACACCTATATCATTACATGCAAAAAGTGGACTCGCGAAAGTCCACTTCTGCGTAATATTATAACGTGTGTTTTTGTATTTGTAAACAGTAGATTTAATTAATGTTTGTATTTATTAGTAAATCACCGGAGATTCCAAGTATATAGAGAGAATCAAAGTATGAACTTGTCTGCTTTCCTGCTTTTTTGCCTGTCTATTTTCTGGGTTTTGGCGTTTATAGGTAGATTAGGACTGCCCTTTTTTCTACCTACTTTCTGGGTTTTGGCATTTATAGGTAGATTAGGGCTGCCCTTTTTTCTACCTACTTTCTGGGGTTTGGCTTTTATAGGTAGATCGGAACCCCCGTTTTTTCCTACCTATTTTCCGGGTTTTGGCATTTATAGGTAGGTTAGGGCTGCCTTTTTTACCTGCCTACATTCTGCATTTTGCCATTTATAGGCAGGTAAATTAGTGTTTCAAAGGTTATAGAGTGTTTAAAATACCTGCATTTCAACGCCCACAAAAATTTTTTTGAAAAAAATCAAAAAAAGTACTTGCATTATTCTTTTCCATGCGATAATATAAACAAGTCGCCGCGATACAGCGGCGCACACAAAGCCATTAAGCCTCGTTGGTCAAGCGGTTAAGACGCTGCCCTCTCACGGCAGAATCAGCGGTTCGATTCCGCTACGAGGTACTGACTGTTTATAACAGCCCAACCCGAATTCCAGATCATATTGATCTGGTTTTTTTATACCCTTTTATAACTTATAAAACCTCCCCACATCAAAATATCATAAAACCAACTAATCGCCATCCCCATAATCCCCCCAAAAAACTCTGCGCCAAGCCACCATGAAACCACCTAATCTCCATCCCCATAACCCCCTCAAAAAAACTCCGCGCCGGAACACCATGTAGCTGCCTAATCGGCATTTCCATAGTATTCCGGCGCGGATTATTTTTGCTTATGCTCTCATAAAATCAAAGATGCTTATCTGGTTGGAATCGGGTATATCGCCAAGAAGTCCCATATCCGACATCTTATCGATGACTGTCTGAGGGCACTTGGTTCTTTGTCTGAAATCGTCTTTGGACAGGAAAGGGCCGTCCTTGGCTGCTTCTACAATCTGATCCGCAGCTTTCTCACCCATGCCGTCGATACTTGTAAGGGAAGGCATGATCTTATCTCCGATAACCTGGAAATCACGCGATTTAACCTTAAAAATATCTATTGGCAGGAATTCGATTCCTCTTTCATACATTTCCTCAACAAGTCTCATATCGCCATATTCAGCCTGCTGAGCATTGGAGAGTTCATCTTTTTTGCTATTGTATTCCTTCATAATGGCATGAAGATGGTTTTCACCCTGGCACATATGCTCATAGTTAAATGCCTTGGCTCTGATACTAAACCACGCGGCATAGAACGCCTGAGGAACATATACCTTGAAATAAGCTATACGCCAAGCCATCATAACGTAGGCTGCGGCGTGAGCTTTGGGGAACATGTACTTGATCTTTTTACAGGACCAGATATACCAATCCGGCACTCCTGCAGCGATCATAGCCTCTTCCATCTCCGGCTTAAGGCCCTTACCTTTACGAACAGATTCCATTGTCTTGAAGGAAAGAGACTTATCCATACCTTTCTGAATAAGGTAGATCATGATATCGTCTCGACAACAGATACAGGTATCGATTGTCGCTTTTCCCTCCTGAATTAGGGTCTGAGCGTTACCAAGCCATACGTCCGTACCATGTGAAAGGCCTGAGATCCTTATAAGATGGGACAAAGATGTAGGCTTAGCGTCGATAACCATCTGCATAGCAAAGTCGGTACCAAACTCAGGAAGACCAAGGCAGCCAAGCTTGGTTCCTCCAAGCTGCTCCGGTGTAACACCGAGAGCAGTTGTATTCATAAAAAGACTCATTACATTCTTATCATCCAATGGCACAAGCTTGGGATCAAGTCCCGTGCAATCCTGAAGGAATCTGATCATGGTAGGATCATCGTGTCCCAGAATATCGAGCTTAAGAAGGTTATGGTCGATTGAGTGATAATCATAATGTGTTGTTATGGTTGCAGTTGTCATATCGTTGGCAGGATGCTGAACAGGACAAAAAGAGTTGATGTCCTCTCCCACAGGAAGAACTATGATTCCTCCGGGGTGCTGACCTGTACCTCTTCTGATCCCCGTGCAACCCTGAACGATTCTGTTTATCTCACATTTTCTCTTGCTGGCTCCTATCTGATCGAAGTATTTTTTAACGAATCCAAATGCAGTCTTATCCGCAAGAGAAGCTATGGTTCCGGCTCTGAAGGTCTGTCCATAGCCAAAGATAACTTCAGTATATTTATGAGCCTTGGACTGATATTCTCCTGAGAAATTAAGGTCAATATCAGGCTCTTTATCTCCTTTAAATCCAAGGAAGGTCTCGAAAGGAATGTCGAAGCCATCCTTATTCATCATTGTTCCGCACTTAGGACATCTCTTATCAGGCATATCACAGCCGGAGTTACCGCCGTACTTAAGAACATCTTCGGAATCAAAATCACTGTACTTACATTTAGGGCATACGTAATGAGGGCTAAGTGAATTAACCTCAGTAATACCCGAAGTAAAGGCAACAAAAGATGAACCTACCGATCCTCTGGAACCAACAAGATAGCCGTCCTCATTGGATTTCCAAACAAGTTTCTGGGCAATAATATACATAACCGCGAAACCGTTCTTGATGATTGAATTAAGCTCTCTTTCAAGACGTTCCTGCACGATTTCAGGAAGGTCATCTCCGTATATCTCGTGTGCTTTGTCATAGCAGATCTTGGTAAGGATCTCATCACTGTTCTCAATAACAGGAGCGCACTTATCAGGACGAACAGGAGAAATGCTGTCACACATATCAAGGATCTTACGGGTATTGTCTATAACTATCTCTTTGGCCTTGTCTCCACCAAGATAATCAAATTCCTGCATCATCTCGTCAGTGGTCCTAAGATAAAGAGGTGACTCCTCCTCATCATTCATACCTTTTCCCGCCATAATGATAGTCCTGTATATCTCATCCTCAGGATTGAGGAAATGAGCGTCACAGGTAGCAACAACAGGCTTATTAAACTGTTCGCCAAGTTTAACTATCTCTTTATTGATCTCTCTTATATCATCATCAGAATTGATATCTTCATATCTCTCGGAATCAACCATAAAGTGGTTATTACCAACAGGCTGGATCTCAAGATAATCATAGAAATCAACAAGCCTTGCTATCTCTTCCGGAGGTCTTCCCTCAACAACCGCTCCGTACAGTTCACCGGCACAGCATGCACTTCCTATGATAAGTCCTTCCCTATGCTTTAACAGCTCGCTCTTAGGAATAAGAGGAAATCTCCTAAAGTAGTCGACGTGTGATTCACTCACAAGGGTATAGAGATTAACCCTTCCAAGAGTGTTCTTTGCAAGGATAATGCAGTGATTGGGGCGAAGGTGACGTATCATCTCTTTGGTTGGTTTACCAAGAATATTAACGTCTGTAAGGGTAACTGCCTTCTGCTCCTGAAGCATGGGTATAAACTTGTTAAAAATTAGTGCGGTACACTCAGCATCATCTACAGCCCTGTGGTGATGACCAAGTACAACATTAAGTGTCTTTGCCACCGCATCAAGGGTATGCTTAGCCTGAAGCGGGAAGAAATATCTGGAAAGCCAGAGTGTATCCACTGTCGTGTAATCAACATCAATCTTAAGCTCTTTGCAATTCTGATTGATAAAGCTGATATCAAATCCTACGTTGTGACCTACAAGTACCGCGTCTTTACAAAACTCCACAAACTTAGGAATTATCACTTCCCTTGTGGGCGCATCTATAACCATATCATCAGTAATACTTGTAAGTTTGGTTATCCTATAAGGAATCGGTACTTCCGGATTGATAAACTCGGAAAATCTGTCAACTATCTCTCCGTTAACAATCTTAACAGCGCCAATCTCAATGATCTTATTCTTTATAGGTGAAAAACCTGTCGTCTCAATATCAAATACAACAAAGGTGGTATTTTCCAAAGGTTGTCCCTTGTCATTTACCACTATCTCTTTGAGGTCGTCAACAAGATAAGCCTCAACACCAAGGATCAGTTTAAAGAAATCCTGTCGCTCGATAGGTGGTTCCCCAGCCTCTTTTCTTCTCTTTTTCTCATCATCATATAGCGACTCCCAGACGTGATTTGCATCTGTAAGAGCCTGTACTACGCCGTGGTCTGTAATGGCAATACCGGGCATGCCCCATTTGTAGGCCTGCTTAACGATGTCTTTTACCTCGGAAACTCCGTCCATATCACTCATCTTGGTATGGCAGTGGAGCTCAACTCTCTTAACTTCCGCTCTGTCCACTCTCTTGGAAGTAAAATCAGGTATCTTCTTAACGCCTGCTACAGACTGGATAGAAAGTTCATGATCAAACTTATCTACTGCAGCAATACCCTTGACCTTAACGAAAGCTCCGGGCTTTATATCCTTGGTTATCTCAGGAACATCCTCTGTTTTAACAAACATCTTGACTGTGATGGAATCCGTGAAATCCGTCACATCAAAAATAAGAATGCTCTTCTCGTTTCTGATATCTCTTTTATCAAAAGCAGTGATCTTGCCGTGGATAGCAACTTCACCAAGTTCTCCCACAAGTTCAGAGAGCTTAATAGTCTCATCCTCAAAGTCTCTGCCAAATATAACATCTGGATTGTCAGACCTCTTAAAGGCTCCAAAATCGCCCTTTCTGCCACCAAACTTGCCTTTTCCAAAGCCTCCCGCTGAAGGTGCACCTAAAGAGCCTCCTGATGATTTTGCAGAAGGACCTGCGCTACTCTTTTCTTCTGCCTTTGCAGCTTCTTTTTCCGCCTTCTCTTTTTTCTTTTCTTCGGATCTAAGCTCTGCATCTTCAAGCTTTTTGGCCATCCTTGCAGATTCCTCGGAGTAATCAGGCTCTCCGGCTTCCTTTTCAACAGCAACAAACTCAGGCTGAATATCAACGGAAAGTCCGCATCTCTCATTAAAGATTTTGGAAAGAACGCGAATAAGATCCGGAGCTTTCTTTTGACTTACAACGCTGTCTTCAAGCTGAATGACCACATTGCCCTCTTCCGGATACAAAAAAGAAGCCGAACGAAAAAGACTATACTCCATATGGTCATAGTCTTTAAGTTCAAGCTCAATGCTGTCTTTATACAGATCCAGCAGATTCTTGGGCGTGTACTGGGCAGAAAGATTAAACTTCTCGTATATCTTGACGTTAAGATCATGACTTCCGAAAAGCTGCTTCTTGATCCCCACCTCACTCTTAATGATATCTGTCTTATCAATAAGATTGTCGCTGGATATATATATTCTTATAAAATCCTGCTTTCTTGTAGTGGATACCTTGGTAACCAAAGTCTGTTCCATTATCTCCTTGGTCTTGGCATCCAGCTTAAGAGCAGGGAAAACCTCAAAAAACTTTTTTGACATACCCTAAAGCACCTCTCAAAAGAAGTGTATCACTTCCAATTATCGAGCTCTTCTTTTAATACATTCAAAAGCTCATCTTCTTTGACCTTCTTAACCACTTCCCCGTGTTTGATAAGAAGACCTTCACCGGTTCCTCCGGCAATTCCTATATCAGCCTCTTTGGCTTCACCCGGACCGTTTACTGCGCATCCCATAACGGCAACCTTGATATTAAGATTCGGATAATTCTGCACAAGAGTCTCTGTCTTGTTAGCAAGGTCTATAAGATCTATCTTGGTCCTGCCGCATGTAGGGCACGAAACAACCTCTATTCCGCCCTTTCTGATATCAAGCGTTCTAAGGATTGCTTTGGCCGTCTTGATCTCTTCAATGGGATCGCCTGAAAGGGATACTCTTATGGTATCGCCGATACCTTCATTTAAGATAATTCCAAGTCCCACTGAAGACTTGATATTACCGCCCCATACAGTTCCTGCCTCTGTGATACCTACGTGAAGCGGATAAGCACACTGCTTAGCCAGAAGTTCATGGGCTTTGACGCAAAGCATAACGTTGGAAGACTTAATGCTGACTACCATATTGTCATAGCCGAAGTCTTCTATTATGCCTATCTTATCAAGGGCACTCTCTACAAGGCCCTCTGCGGTAACTCCTCCGTATTTCTCAACAAGATTCCTCTCAAGAGATCCGCTGTTAACGCCGACTCTTATAGGAATGTTTCTCTCCTTTGCACATGAAACAACTGCTTCAATGCGCTCTTTGGAACCTATATTTCCCGGGTTGATCCTGATCTTGTCAGCCCCGTTCTCCATGGCTGCTATAGCCATCTTATAGTCAAAATGAATATCAGCCACAAGAGGAATAGTTATCTGCTTCTTGATCTCTTTTACCGCAAGAGCAGCCTCTTTTGTCGGCACAGTACATCTGATAATATCGCAGCCTGCAGCCTCAAGCCTCTTTATCTGCGCTACTGTGGCAGCAACATCCTCTGTAGGCGTATTGGTCATAGACTGAATCATAATAGGGTTACCGCCTCCGATAACCTTATTTCCTATCTTAATAACCTTGGTATTATCTCTGTACGTCATATAAACTCCTTGTCATGGCTTAATATAGCCACTTTTCATCATCCACAGAAAATCATCTTGTGAACTTGGTAATATCATTAAATAAAACAAAAATCATAAGCCCCATCAAAAGGATCATTCCAAACATGTGAACATACCCTTCCTTCTCGGGCGGAACAGGCTTTCCGAAGATAACCTCTATGAACTGGAATACAAGTCTTCCACCGTCAAGTGCCGGGAACGGAAGAAGGTTCATAACTCCAAGGTTCACTGACAGAAGAACCGTAAGCTGCAGCATTGTCAAAAGAACTGCAGATACGCCATAGGGACTTGTCTCCTCATAAGCTTCATCAACAATCTTAACCATGCCTACAGGTCCCGATACATCATCGGCTGAAAGCTTTCCCTTTACTAGAAGCGCAAGGCTCCTATAAGTCGCTTTGAAAAAGTACTTAACATCGTACCAGGCATACTGAAGAGTCTTAACGCCCTTGATCCTACCGTACTCTCCCATATACACGCCCATGTAATAGCGATGATCCTCCTCGCTGTACTTGGGATATAAAGTAGTGCTGTAACGCTGTCCGTCTCTCTCATAGACGATGTCCATGGGTGAACCCTCGGCGAACTGTGAAATAAGTGTAACTTCACCTGCCATGTGCACCCTCTCGCCGTCTATACTGATAATGGTATCACCGGGAAGGAGTCCCGCTTCAGAAGCAGCAGATTCCCCTTCAGTAAGCTTATGTATAGTCGGAAAATCCCACTGTGAAAAGCTAACCAGCACAACAGCCAGCACATAAGCAATAATAAAGTTAGCAAAGGGTCCTGCAAGTAAAGTGGCGATCCTTCTCCACACAGGTGCATTCAAAAAAGCTCTCTCATCAAAGCTCTCTTTTTCTTCCGCAACAGGATCCATTCCGTCAAAAACGCAGGCGCCGCCTATAGGTAAAAGCTTAATACTGTATAAGGTTTCGCCTTTTTGTTTTTTCCATAAAGTTGGTCCCATTCCGACAAAGAACTCGTTTACTCTGATACCACCTGTCTTGGCGATGATAAAATGTCCGAATTCATGCGTTGTTACCAGAATTCCAAATATTATAAAGAAAATAATAACGCTAACTATCATGCTCTCTCCTTAAATATTGTATTTATTCCCCAGGAAATCATAGATATCCTTTTCAGCTTCAAGGATCTGAGAAACTGTAGGATTATCTATCTTATTATGATATTCCATAGCCTCTTGAATCATGTCGTAAATCTCAAGATATTTGATATCGCCCTTCAAAAATCTCTTTACAGCCATCTCATTGGCCGCATTAAAGACTGTAGGCATACTACCGCCTGCGTATGCAGAATCAAAAGCCAGCTTAAGGCCTCTGAACGTATCTGTATCAGGCTTTTCAAAAGATAAGCTTCCAAGCTCAAAAAGATCCAGTCTCTTTTCATCCATAGGTCTTCTGTCAGGATAAAAAAGAGCATACTGAATAGGAAGCTTCATATCAGGAACTCCAAGCTGTGCTATAACCGCTCCATCACAGTACTGAACCGCACTGTGTACTATGCTCTGGGGATGTATTAGAACCTGAATATTATCAAGACTCACATCAAAAAGCCATCTAGCTTCCATAACTTCAAGACCCTTGTTAACAAGAGTCGAAGAATCAATAGTAACCTTGGGTCCCATATCCCAGTTAGGATGCTTAAGCGCATCTGCCGCAGTCATATCCTTAAGTTCTTCTTTTTTCTTACCTCTGAAAGGGCCGCCGCTTGCAGTAAGCAGAATCTTCTCAACCTTATCACGGGGCTCTCCGTTAAGAGACTGGAAAATAGCGCTGTGCTCACTGTCAACCGGAAGGATCTTAACATTCTTTTCCTTAGCAAGAGGCATAATTATATGTCCTGCGCAAACAAGTGTCTCTTTATTGGCAAGAGCAATATCCTTGCCGCTTTCTATAGCACGGATAGTCGGTCTGATTCCTATCATACCAACAACCGCAGTAAGAACAGTATCAGCTTCCGGAACAGATACTATCTCAAGAAGCCCATCCATGCCGCTGTAAACCTTGGTATCTGTATCCTTGAGCCTATCCGCAAGGTCTTTAGCAGCTTTTTCGTCAAACATGCAGGCATACTTAGGTTTAAACTCCCTGACCTGTTTCTCAACTTCATCAACTTTTCTATTGGCTGCAAGGCCTATAACCTTAAGCTCTTTGTTGTTATTCCTAACTACGTCAAGGGTCTGTGTACCAATCGAACCCGTAGATCCAAGTAAAACTATATTTCTCATTACAACTCCCATGTATAAATAAAATGTGCACCGAAGCGTATACTTCGGTGCAAATAGATTATCTAAAGCCTAAAAACGTGGTGTCAAAACCGCCGCCAAAAAATATATGCAAGGTATCACAAATATAACGCTGTCAAAACGGTCCATTATACCGCCGTGCCCGGGGATCAGCTTACCATAGTCTTTGATGTTATGGTCTCTCTTAATGCCTGATGCAAGAAGATCTCCAAGCTGACCAATGATACTACCCACAAAGGTAATGATCATCATCATGCTTATGATTCCGGAATTATATCCTTCATTAATACAAATAACATAACCTATGATAGCACCAACAACCACACTTCCTACGATCCCGCCAATAGCACCCTCAATAGTCTTCTTGGGTGAAAGATGCGGTGCAAGCTTGTGCTTACCAAAAGCTCTGCCTGCAAAATAGGCACATGTATCGCAAACCCATGCTATAAATGGAATCCACGCAAGGTACTTACCAAATGCACGAATTCTCAAAAGATACACAAAAGACATATTAACAGGCGCATATACAAAGCAGAAAAATGTTGCCATTGCCTGCGATGAAGTAAACTTAGGGAAGTTTACGACATAACAGACCATAATAAGGAAGAACGCAAACATCAGAGAAAAGATATAGTATCTGTAATCTCTCACAATTATCATCTGAACATAGTGTACGATGATAGATGCATATCCGCATAATTCCAAGGCGTTACATCTTTTGCCCTCCTGATGTATGCCAAGTGCTCTTTCAAGTTCATAAAAACTGATCAGCGAAACAGCAAACAATACACCTGCAAGCAGGTATCCTCCGGGGAGAAGAACTCCCGCGAGAATGAGTGCTATTACCACTCCGCTTATAACTCTAGTCTTCAAATGTCTATCCCAACCTTTTCAAGTATCTGATAAGTCTCAAATCTGGTCCTTCTTAAGACCTCCAAATTTACGATTTCTGCTTCCGTAAGCTTCTATCGCTTTGATAAGTTCAGCCTTGTTAAAGTCAGGCCATGCAATAGGAGTATAGTAAAACTCGGTGTATGCCAGCTGCCACAGCAGGAAGTTGGATACGCGCTGCTCATTGCAGGTTCTGATCAGAAGGTCTGGATCAGGTAAGTAATCGGTATCAAGATTCTGAGCTATGAGTTCCTCTGTGATGTCATCAGCCTTAAGCTCGCCGTTCTCAACTTTCTTAGCTATCTTCTTGACGCTTCGGGTAATCTCATCCCTGCTACCGTAATTGATGGCTATTGTAAATGTAAGTCCGGTATTGCCTGCTGTTGCATCCTCAAGCTCTGCTATAGCCTTCTGAATGTCCTCTGAAAGAGCCGACTTGTCGCCGATAACACGGCAACGAACGTTGTTCTTCATTGACTTCTTGATACTGGTCTTCAAATAATTTCGAAGGATCGTCATGAGGGCTGAAACCTCAGCCTCAGGACGAGTCCAATTTTCTGTTGAAAATGCATAGACCGTAAGGTACTTGATACCAAGATCTCTGGCATCTACAAGTATATCCTCAACAGCCTTAGCTCCCTGCATATGTCCGTAGTTTCTGGGCATTCCTTTGGCTTTGGCCCATCTGCCGTTACCGTCAAGGATAATGGCCACATGCTGGGGTACGTTCATAATTTCTTCCATGTTGTAAATCCTATCAGCTACAGATTAAACTGTCATGATCTCTTTATTCTTGTCTTCGATTGCTCCATCAATATCCTTGATGTACTTATCAGTAACCTTCTGAAGTTCATCGTTAAGATCGTTGATCTCATCCTCAGAAACATCGCTACCCTTAAGCTTCTTAAGAGCATCGTTGCCGTCACGTCTTACGTTCCTGACTGCAACCTTAGCATCCTCGCCCTTCTTACGGATATCCTTGGCAAGCTGTTTTCTGCGCTCCTCTGTAAGCTCAGGGAAAACAAGTCTGATAACAGCACCATCGTTACTTGGTGTGATACCAAGCTCGGATGTCATGATAGCTTTCTCAATATCTTTTATCAAAGTCTTATCCCATGGCGCGATCTGAATAATACGTGCCTCAGGGACTGATACATTACCAACCTGCTGAATGGGTGTAGGTGTTCCGTAATAATCCACCTTAATCTTATCAAGTACATGGGGATTGGCTCTTCCTGCACGGATAGAAGCAAGCTCCTCCTTCAAAAAATCAAAAGATTTCTGCATCTTATCTGCGTATTCTTTAATCTTATCGTTCATACCGATGCCTCCTATAGTTTTAATCTATCAAACAGTAACTGTAGTGCCGTTAAATTTGCCGCTACATGCATTGACGATACTGTTCTCTTCCTGAAGAGCAAACACCCTCATGGGAACCTTGTTGTCTCTTGCAAGTATCGAAGCGGTCATATCTACAACCTGAAGGTTGTTTGCGATAACCTCATCGATGGAAAGAGTATCATATCTCTTGGCATTCGGATTCTTGGCGGGATCGCTGTCGTATACCCCGTCAATAGACTTTGCAAGCAAAAGGCAATCGGCCTCAACCTCTATGGAACGAAGCACAGCCGGTGTGTCTGTTGAAAAGCAAGGATGTCCCGTGCCGCCTGCAAAGAATACAACCATACCCTTGGCAAAATACTTGTTGGCTCTATCCTTGGAAAAAAGCTTTGTAAAGGATCCACACTCAAATGGTGTGAGAATGTTGGTCATCATGCCTACACTTCTGAATATCTCGGAAACATATATGCAGTTCATGATTGTAGCCAGCATGCCGATCTGATCTGCCTTGACGCGGTCGATGTTCTCGCTGGTCCTGCCTCTCCAAAAGTTACCACCACCGATAACAATACCTACTTCGGTACCATTATCAACAAGTTGCTTAACCTGAAGAGCTACCTTTCTGACAGTCTCCTCATCAAAGCCTGTCTTCTTGTCTCCTGCCAGCGCCTCACCGCTGAGTTTCAATAGTATTCTCATAATATCTCCATGTATAACTTGTATTGATTATTTATTCTTAAGTCCCTCGAAGAACTCTGAAGGATTAACGTCAGCATAAGCCTGTGAGCACATACCTTCGATAACCGCACCGTTGTTGATCTGTACAGACTGGGACTTGATATTACCCATAACGATCGCTGTTGTATCAAGAACAACAGGTCCATGTACGTCGATGTCACCCTTTACAGCGCCTGCGATAACTGCGCTTGATCCAAAGATATTACCAACGATAACTGTGCTCTGTCCTACCTTAACGCTACCTTTACTTCTAACTTCACCAGTGATTCTGGCTGCCTCTGCATAGATTTCAGCTGCATCTGAATCACCCTGGATCTCACCGGTTACGTTGAGCTTACCAAGAGCTTTAACGTTACCTACGATCTTGCCCACAAGATCAAGAGATCCTGTTGTCTGAAGGTCACCATTAATGACCATACCTTCAGTAATGTTAGCGGTCTCATCGGTTGGTGTCTGCTGTTCAAATTCCATAGTTTCATATCCCCCATCATTATTAGATTTATCAGTCTCATTGCTCTTAGCAATGTACTCATCAATATGTTCGTTGTTGATAGCTTCAAGAGCACTCTTGGGCTCTTCCTTCTCAACTTCTGCAAGAGTCTCCTCTTCAATCTTCTCTTCAAGATCCTCTGTGATCTCTTCTATTTCAGGAGTAACAGTCTCTTCCACGGCAGCTTCAGAAGTCTCTTCATCAGAACTCTGCTCCTCTATGTTCTCAGCCTCGAAAGTCTCAGTCATCTCCTGCCCGGGAGTTTCCTCCTTGTTGTCCTCTTCATTAGTGATGTCATCCAGCTTGATGTCGTCAAGACGATTGAGCATGCTGTCGATATCCACCTCGCTAGCCTTAACCGGCTCTTCAACAGCCTTGCCTTCCCCTTCGAGCTTGTCATCCGGCATAAGAGTGTTAACTGCCTGGGACAGATCGCTCTTTAGCTCAGAAAAAAATCCCATCTTGATATCCTCCCCTTACTTTAGTAATTTAGTAGTTTTAGTTATTTTTGATATGTTGAACCGGTAACGTATCATCCGTTATCGGAACTATCACTGTATCTTCCATACCGTTTATCGCGTCTATGATCTCAGGAAGAGCCTCAACCGTGCACTTCTTGTCTGCCGCATCGTGCATAAGAACAACGCAGTGTTTAAACTTAGGTATGTTATTAACTATATTAGCATAAATTACGTCTTTGGTGGCGCCTGCTTTGTCGTCACCGGCAGAAATATTCCAGTCAAAAAAAGTAACTCCGGAATCCTCCAAAACATCTACAAGCTCATTCATATCTGCCTTGCTGACATTGTTAGAGCTCCCTCCGGGAAACCTGTAATACTTGGGCGTTACATCAGTAGTATCCTCAAGATATCTTCGAAGCTTTCTGAAATCCTCCTTGAAAGAATCTGCAGATGCATATATATCACTGTATTTATGGCTGTATGAGTGCATACCCAAGGTATGACCCTCATCCACGATCCTCTTGTAGCAATCCTCGTATTTAGGCTTGCCGCATACAAAGAATGTAGCCTTTACATTTTTTTCTTTTAATATATCAAGTATCTCATCGGTATAGACGCTTGGACCATCATCAAAAGTAAGGTAAACATACCTTGTACCCTCGATGTCCTCAGGATTCTGTGCTCCGATAAGTTCTACCTCTGCATAATCCACATCCGGATCAGTGGTATCAGAACCTGAATCTTTATTATCTTCTTCAGAAGCAAGTATGGTCATTTCATCGCCGTAGCGCTCTCTGTACCAGTCGAGATCTGCCTTGGTCTGAATATAATCGGTACGAAGTCTGTCATATCTTATTGATAAAAAAATACAGATTATAGTGGGAATAAGACAGGCAGCTGCCACAGTTATAAGGATAAATCTGCGAAGCCTGCGAATGCGCCTGTTATATAAAACCTTTTCACTTTTTCTCCCGCCTTTTTCGTACGCCATTTTTAATTAAAAAAATACTTCCCCCATGAATATTCAACCAGAGTATAGTATATCAGAACAGGCTCCCCTATTCAACCAAGTAAAGGCTTCATCTATGCATACATATGCTTTCCGTCGCATTCTAGCAACATTTTCTTGACGTTTTTGTATAGAACTGTTAATAATATAATTGCATAAGAGATTTTGAGTCTCATAAAAAACGTTTATAGAAAGGGAAAAGTATGAAGAAAAGAGGAACAAAATTATTTACAATCCTGTTAACTGCAGGAATGCTCGCCTTTACTGCCGCTGTAGGCATTAGCGCCAACATGATCACGAGTACTGAAACCATTTCATATCAGATGGAAGAAAATGCCGACACTCTTGTTGACGGTGGCGGGATGACCGGCAAAATATTACAAGATAAAAAATGGTTTAGTGATGTGGAAAGAGGGATATATAAAGGCAACGGTTATACTCGGGTCAATCTGGTCCGGACCGGCAAATCAGAAACTGCTTCGGTTCTACTGGAAGCAAATAAGAAATATGTAGCAAAATTCGGAACCGCAAATAATGGTTCAGCATACCACTCCAGACATGTTTGGGTTTATACAGAATCCTCAAATAGAAATGTAAAATGTATCGGAACTCTCATCTCTATTGATAATATAGCGATTAAAAATGGTGCTATATACGCCAGAGGTGATGGCACAATGGAGGTGTACGTACTATCACCTGACAAAGAGCACCTCGTATTAAGAGATTATGCCAATATATATTCCCAGATGGGACATACAAATAAAAATTATTCAAACTTCACTCATTATTATGGTCCCGAGGTGGAAGATTTATATAATAAACTTCGTAAAGAATATGATAATGCAACCAGCATTTCTTTTAAAATTAAATGATACCTTTAATATAATTAGTATTTAAAGCAACCCCCAAATGCTATTTAAAGCATTTGGGGGTTGTATTATCAGCTATATAAAATTATATTCACTGCCCGTATAATCAAAGCTTATTATATTCCTCAGCAATAGCATCAAGGAACTCTTCGCTTCCGAGCTTCTGAGGATTGGGAAGTGATGTGATAAGAGCAAGGTCACCTGTCATACGGCCTGATTCGATAACTGAAAGTGTTGCTTTCTCCATCTTATCTGCCCAGTCCATAAGCTCTTTTATTCCGTCAAGTTCTCCTCTCTTACGAAGAGCACCTGTCCATGCAAATATTGTTGCAACAGGGTTGGTAGATGTAGGCTCTCCCTTTAAGTACTTGTAATAGTGTCTCTGCACTGTTCCGTGAGCAGCTTCATACTCATAAACACCTGTAGGTGAAACAAGAACTGAAGTCATCATAGCAAGTGAACCGAAAGCAGATGAAACCATGTCGCTCATAACATCTCCGTCGTAGTTCTTACAAGCCCAGATAAATCCACCCTTAGATTTCATAACTCTTGCTACAGCGTCGTCGATAAGTGTATAGAAGTAAGTGATTCCGGCCTTTTCAAAATCAGCCTTGAACTCATTTTCAAATACTTCCTCAAAGATCTCTCTGAATCTTCTGTCATAAGTCTTACTGATAGTATCCTTTGTGCCAAGCCAAAGCTCTTTTTTCTCTGCAAGTGCATACTTAAAGCAAGCTCTCGCAAAGCTTCTGATAGAAGCATCCTTATTGTGAACGCCCTGGATGATTCCGGGCTCTTTGAAATCAAAGATAGTCTCTTTGGTAACTGTACCATCCTCTGCTGTAAATACAAGCTCAGCCTTACCTGCTCCCGGAACTCTGATCTCAACATTCTTGTATACATCACCGTATGCATGTCTTGCAAGTGTGATGGGCTCAACCCAGGTTCTTACGTTGGGCTCGATTCCTTTTACCATGATGGGAGTACGAAAAACTGTTCCGTCAAGAATTGCTCTGATAGTGCCGTTGGGGCTCTTCCACATCTTCTTGAGATTGTACTCCTCCACACGCTCATTGTTGGGAGTTATAGTGGCACACTTAACAGCAACGCCATACTTAAGTGTTGCATTGGCACTGTCTACGGTAACCTGATCATCAGTCTCATCTCTGTGCTTAAGTCCAAGGTCGTAGTACTCACTCTTAAGGTCAATATTGGGCAGGATAAGCTTGTCCTTGATCATCTGCCACAATACTCTGGTCATCTCGTCGCCGTCCATCTCAACGATGGGTGTTGTCATCTGAATCTTGCTCATTAAATTAGTCCTTTCAAAAGATGTTGTCGTTGCCTGTGTTATTACCTTCAATAGGCCGTATTCTTACTCAAACATGGAAAGAAGTCCCTTATCAACCATGTTCTCATATGCGTTTATCATATGCTGGTTGGCAAGTTCCTCAGCCTTGTCGGGATTGTTCTCCCTTATAGCCTCCATGATGAACTTATGCTCAACATTGGAAACTGCACCTCTGCTGCTGGAAAGAGTCTTTTGTCTGACTCTCCATACATACTGGTGATAGTCTTTTAAAAGATGCTCAAGCATCTTGGAATTACATGACTCATATAAAATATTGTGGAATCTGTTATCCAGCTCTGCCATCTGCTCCATATGACCTCTTGCCGCATGGAACTCAGCAAGGTAAATGTTCTCTTCCATCTCCTCGAGCTGCTCTTTTGTAATATTCTCACATGCCCATCTTGCGCACAGACCCTCAAGCTTGGATCTGATCATATAGATATCCTCGATATCTTTTACCTTGATACCTGTAACGTACGCGCCTCTGTTGGGAATGATCTGAATAAGACCTTCCAGCTCAAGCTGCCTGAAAGCCTCTCTTACGGGAGTCCTGCTGACACCAAGCTCCTGTCCGATGGCAACCTCCTTGAGCTCCTCATGGTCCTTGTACTTGCCATTAAGAATATCCTCTCTGATGCGATGGAAAACTCTGCCTCTAAGTGAATATTTATCAGTAACTTCCTGCTTTAAATCCTGATTATCCATAATAATCCCCTTTATTTGGAAGATGAGACAATCTCACCCTCTTTAACAACTATTCCAAGTTCTTTGCCAACTTTTTTGATCTCGGAAATAAGCTCAGCGTCAGTCATAACTGTAACTCGTCCGCCTGCGTACTCCTTATCAACCCACTCTTTTATCTTGGTAACAAGAGGTGATGACTTGGAAAGAGCATGCTCATCGCGAAGCTTGTAATGTATGTTGATCCAGTGAGCAATGCCTGCAAGTCCTGATGTGTTTGAAACAGCACTTACAGGAGGTCTTCTAAGGAATTTCTCTGTATCGAAGATATTGTAAATCTCCTCGTTCTTAAGAAGTCCGTCAGCATGGATACCTGCTCTTGTAACATTGAAGTTCTTACCAACAAAAGGTGTGTTTGCAGGAACAGTAAATCCCACTTCCTTCTCATAATACTCAGCAAGGTCAGTAATAACCTGCGTATTCATGCCGTTAAGAGTACCCTTAAGCTGAGCGTACTCAAATACCATTGCCTCAAGAGGTGTGTTACCTGTTCTCTCTCCAATACCAAAGAGTGAAGTATTAACTGAAGAGCAACCGTAAAGCCAAGCTGTTGTTGAGTTGGTAACAGCCTTGTAGAAATCATTGTGGCCATGCCACTCAATAAGTTCACTGGGAACACCTGCGTTGGTGTTGATAGCATAGATGATACCCTGTACGCTTCTGGGAATAACAGCACCGGAGAAGTTTACTCCATAGCCCATTGTATCGCAGGCACGGATCTTAACAGGGATACCATACTCCTCTTTTAACTTCATAAGTTCTACGCAGAAAGGAACAACAAAGCCATAGATATCGGCTCTTGTGATGTCCTCAAGATGGCATCTGGGACTGATTCCTTCCTCAAGACAAGCTCTTACGATGCTGAGATAATGATCAAGCGCCTGTCTTCTTGTCATTTTAAGTTTAAGGAAAATATGGTAATCGGAACAGGAAACAAGGATTCCTGTCTCTTTCATTCCAATTTCTTTTACAAGCTTGAAGTCATCTTCACTTGCTCGGATCCAGCTGGTAACCTCCGGGAACTTATAGCCTCTCTCCATACATTTGTAGACCGCATCACGGTCACTCTTACTGTATAAAAAGAACTCACTCTGTCTGATCATACCGTTGGGTCCACCAAGCTCATGAAGCATGTCAAAGATATCGACTATCTGCTTGGTAGTATATGGAGCCCTTGACTGCTGTCCGTCACGGAAAGTTGTATCCGTGATCCAGATGTCCTTGGGCATATTGTGTGGAACAATCCTATCATTGAAGGGAATCTTAGGAACTTCCTCATAGGGAAACATATTTCTGAAAACGTTTGGTTTTTGAACATCGTCAAGAATATACATGTGCTCCTCGATCTGAAGCAGATTATTCTTGTCGTTCATGGTCACCGGCCTGTTCTGAAATGCACTAGACTCACTCATGACTATACTCCTCACTTACTCAATTCTCTACTAAAATGGTCGTTGCGTATAATTGTATACAATCATACCATGAGTGTCAAGGTCAGTATTTATCTAGTTTTTTAGGGATTTAATTAAATAGATTAAAAAAAATCAAGAAAAAACTGCGACGTCGTTGAGGGATGCGGAATCGAACAAATCTACCCAGCATATGCACTTGAGCGCTATAGAATCGCATGCTAATATATCAGATGATGCGAATGTCAAAAGTACTTTTTGGCCATTTACGCCATCAATCAAATATCCATAAAGAGAGATTACAATGCTATACATAACAAGACACGGTCAGACCGATTGGAACAAGGAAGAAAGGCTACAGGGTCATACCGATATACCATTAAACGAAAACGGAAAAAGCATGGCGAGAGCCGCCGGGATCAAATATTCCAACATAAATTTTGACGTTTGCTACTCTTCTCCTTTACTCAGGGCAAAAGAAACAGCGCAGCTGATACTGGAAGGAAAAGACGTCCCCATCATTACAGATGACAGATTAAAAGAGATGTGTTTTGGAAAATATGAAGGCGTCCACGGATATTTCAAAGACCCGAACTTTCCTTTGAACGATCTATTTAGAAATCCTGAAAAATACGTGCCAATAGGCGGCTCAGAATCCTTCGAATCGCTAAAAGAAAGAACTTCTTCTTTTATAAAAGAAGTCTTGATCCCGGATATGAACGCCGGTAAGACAATCCTTGTTGTCGCACACGGCGCCCTAAACTGCGGTCTCATATCACAGCTTCGCCAAACACCCCTCAAGGATTTCTGGACTAACCTCCAGCAAAACTGCGAACTGGAAGCTTTCCATGAAATAAAGCTATAATAGGCTAACGTCAATTTCTGAAAATTAGATTATTCTTTATTTAAAATTGCGCAGCTCTCGGACGAGCAAGATGATTTACAAAATGAAAAAACAGGGCAATGTCGATTTCCATGAGTAACACGAAATGAGACATTGTCCTGTTTTTGAATTTTTAGTAAATCACTGCGCGGCCGACCGCAAGCAATTATAAATAAACAATACTCTTATTCTTCAGAATTTGCAGCAGCAACTTTGTCGGCTCTTGCCTCTACTTCTTTTGCCTGAACATCAGAAGGAGCCTGCTCATATCTGTTGAACTCATACTCATATTCTCCGCTACCGCCAGTCATTGAACGAAGCTGTGTGCAATATCCGTAGAGTTCCATCTGAGGAACTTCAGCTTCAATAGTCTGCTTTCCACCGGGTGCCGGATTCATTCCAAGAACCCTTCCTCTTCTCTTATTAAGATCACCCATTACGTCGCCTGTGTAACTGTCGGGAACAGTAACCTTAAGAGATACGATGGGCTCGAGAAGAACGGGAGTTGCATCCATGAAGCCCTTCTTGAAGGCATTGGAAGCCGCAACCTTGAACGCCATCTCGGACGAATCAACAGGGTGATAAGATCCGTCATAAAGTGTAGCCTTGACTCCCACAACGGGATAAGCTGCAAGAGGTCCTCTAAGAACGGACTCTGCGATACCCTTCTCAACTGCAGGGAAGAAGTTCTTGGGAACCGCTCCGCCTACCACCTCCTGATCGAAGGTGTATGCAGTTGTCGGATCTCCCGAAGGAGCAAAGCGCATCTTAACGTGTCCGTACTGGCCATGACCACCTGTCTGCTTCTTATATTTGTATTCCACATCGGAATTCTTTCTGATAGTCTCTCTAAATGCAACCTTAGGTTTGGTAAGAT
>JAEEGK010006125.1_pt1 | contig 28963 bp, 20 predicted proteins | sample 8958771 | NCBI WGS metagenome assembly JAEEGK01 (sample SAMN16246547, study PRJNA631951) | gut metagenome | biome: gut microbiome; feature: rumen; material: SC-attached | host: Bos | place: Iran: Karaj | collected 2018-10 | reverse complement strand
GCGGACTGGAAAGAGGAGGAAGCGACTCCCTGCCCTTCTCGAGCACTTCCGCTATCTTCCGAAAATCTTCATCGACCGCAGCTGTCTGCCCCTTCAGGATATCCAGCTTCCTGGAAACATACTCCACGATGTCCTTGTCCTCGACCGAGTCGATCCTGGAAAGGAAGTCTCCGGAATATGCCATACCCAGTTCCGGCGCGTCCGCACTGAATATCTGGCGGTAGATGTCGTTGTCCTTCGCCTTCAGGCCTTCCAGGACATCGCTCACCAGTTCCTCCCTGCGGCTCATTTCCGAATACAGTTGCCTGTACATCTGGTTCTGGCGCTTGAGCTGGCGTTCAGTATCGGTATTCACCAGCAGAGCGAACGCAATGTAATATATAACCGAGATGGAGGCGGTGACCAGGAAATACTTCAGGCCCTTGCGGAGGAACCAGCCCACCGAGTGGGTGACCTTCCTGAACTCCATCTTCTTCTTGTCGAATATGTACTTGTCCGCCATCCTTCCCTCCTATCTGCTGGTGACTACGAACCGGCGTCTTGCCGGCAAGGTGCCGGTCTCATCCTCGCGCTGGCGGACCATAGCCGAATATTCGGCCTTGGACATCGAGAGGTCGAGATAGTTCATCGGATTGACCTTGTTGCCCTTGTATATGACTTCATAATGGAGGTGCGGACCGCTGGCCCTGCCCGACTTGCCCGACTCAGCGATGCAGTCCCCTCTCTTGACTTTCATGCCTTCAGTGACGTTGACCGAATTCAGATGGGCGTACTTTGTCTCGTACCCGAAACCATGGTCTATGGTTATGCAGTTTCCGTATCCGAAGAAATCGAAGTCCACGGTCTCGACCACACCGTCTCCGGTAGCGTAAATCGGATTGCCGATGTCCATCGCGAAATCCACCCCCGTGTGCATCTTGCTTTCGGTTGTGAAAGGATCGGACCTGTAGCCGAACGGGCTTGAGAGGTGGTATTTGGACGGATCCGGAACGATCGGCGGGATGGCCGGAATGCAGGAAACCATATCCCCGGCAGTCTTGGAAACTGAAGCTATCTCGTCGAAAGACTTGCTCTGCACAGTGGTCTGACGGGTCAGGCGGTCAAGCCTCAAAGCCGTGTTTTTCAAGTAGTTATCCTTCTCGAGACCATCGAGATACGCATACCTGTCCACTCCTCCGATACCAGCGTTGCGGACCTCGGCCGGGATCTCGTTCATCCCGAATATCGACCTGTACACATCCTCGTCCCTCACACGGAGTCCGTCCAGGATCTCCTGGTCACGGTCCATCTTGCTGTTGAGCAAGTCCAGGCGGGCGTCCAGACGGGCGTGCTCGGCTTTCAGGAAAGCCGTCTTGGGCAGGTCCACCTTAAGCACGGACGTCACGAACCACATGTACAGGAAAGCTATCAGGAGACTCCCCGCTACAAGACAGAAAACCTTGAAAACTTTTGATTTCAAGGACACTTTCTTGATCTCGTACATCAAGGTCTCGGGGTTGAGAATATACCTTCTCATAGCTTACAAATATACCGTTATTTTGCGATTAATCGCGAAAAATGTTATAATTTTGCGAATTATGCGCTTATATTGATTTATTGAAATATGTACACCTCCAAAGAGATTAGACAGCAATTCCTGGATTTCTTTGCTTCCAAAGGACATACCATAGTACCTTCTGCCCCGATGGTCGTAAAGAACGATCCTACCCTGATGTTCACGAATGCCGGAATGAACCAGTTCAAGGATATATTCCTGGGTAACTCGGTTCCTAAGTCGAAGAGGGCCACCGATTCGCAGAAATGCCTCAGGGTCAGCGGAAAGCATAACGACCTCGAAGCAGTGGGACACGACGGAAGGCATCACACGATGTTCGAGATGCTCGGAAACTGGAGTTTCGGGGACTATTTCAAGACCGAAGCCATCACATGGGCCTGGGAACTGCTCACGGAGGTTTACAAGATCGACAAGACGAAGCTGTACGCAACAGTGTTCGAGGGCTGCGCCGAGGACGGTACGGCCTTGGACGAAGAAGCGATGGAAGCCTGGCGCAAGCTCATGCCGGCAGACCACATAGTCCTTGGCAACAAGCATGACAATTTCTGGGAGATGGGCGACACCGGCCCTTGCGGACCGTGCAGCGAGATCCACATCGACCTCCGTCCGGAAGAGGAAATCGCCAGGATTCCGGGCAAGGACCTGGTGAACACCGACGACGACCGTGTGATCGAAATATGGAACCTCGTGTTCATGCAGTTCAACCGCAAGGCAGACGGCTCGCTGGAACCGCTCCCGGCCAAGAACATCGACACCGGAATGGGTTTCGAGCGCCTGTGCATGGTGCTGCAGGGCAAGCACAGCAACTACGAAACCGACGTATTCTCCGAAATGATCAAAAGAATTGAAGAGTTTTCCGGACACAGATACGGAGAAGACGAGAAGACTTCCGTTGCGATGAGGGTTATCGCCGACCATATCAGGGCTATCGCCTTCTCCATCGCAGACGGCCAGCTCCCATCCAACGTCAAGGCAGGCTATGTGATCCGCAGGATCCTGCGCCGTGCGGTCCGCTACGGCTATACCTTCCTGGGCTTCGACGAGCCTTTCCTCTGCTCCCTTGTCCCGCAGCTTATCTCCGATATGGGAGAGGCTTACCCGGAACTTCCTAAGCAGCAGAAGCTTATCGAAAGCGTAATCAGGGAGGAAGAAATGTCATTCCTGAGGACCCTGGACCGCGGAATCAGGCTGATGGACGAATATATCGCCAAGAACGCCGCAACCAAGGCCATCCCGGGAGTGGATGCCTTCGTCCTGTACGACACCTACGGATTCCCTATCGACCTTACCCAGCTTATCGCTGCGGAGAACGGCTATACCGTGGATATGGAAGGCTTCAACGCAGAGCTTCTCAAGCAGAAGGAAAGGGCCCGCAATGCCACCGCCAACGAATTCGGGGACTGGACCGTGTTCCATGAAGGCGAGGAGGCCGAATTCATCGGTTACGACACACTTGAGCTCGAGGGCGGCCGCCTCCTGAAACAGCGCACCGTGAAGCAGAAGAACAAGACTATGTTCCAGCTGGTCTTCGACCGCACTCCTTTCTATGCAGAGATGGGCGGCCAGGTCGGCGACACCGGAGAAATCATATCCGAGAGCGGGGAACATATCCGCATCCTCAACACCGTCAAGGAGAACAACCTCACCATCCATATCGCAGAGCGCATTCCGTCCGACTGCACCGGAAGTTTCACACTCAAGGTGGATGCCGGCCGCAGGAAGGACATCGCAGCTAACCACACGGCGACCCATCTTCTCGACTATGCTCTCAGAAGCATCCTCGGAACCCACGTCGAGCAGAAAGGTTCGTTCGTGACCAGTGAATATTTCCGTTTCGACTTCTCCCACTTCGCAAAGGTCACCGATGAAGAAATCCGAAAGGTGGAGCACCTCGTCAACAAGATGGTCCGCGAGGATTATCCTCTCCAGGAGAAGAGGGACGCCACCATGGAAGAAGCCAATGCGATGGGTGCCATAGCCCTGTTCGGCGAGAAATACGGGGATAAGGTCAGGGTGGTCAGGTTCGGCGATTCCGTGGAGCTCTGCGGAGGCACGCATGCTGCCTCTACCGGAAAGATCGGTTTCTTCAAGATCGTATCCGAATCGGCCATCGCAGCCGGTGTCCGCAGGATCGAGGCCGTGACAGGAGAAGCCGCCGAGAATATGCTTGATACCATTTCGGACACCCTCAAGGGCATCAGGGCAGCATTCAACAATGTTCCTGACGTGACAGGCGCCGTAGCCAAGCTCGTCGCTGAGAACACCGAAGCCAGGAAGAAACTCGAAGAGTTCGCCAAGGCGAAGGCAGCTGCTTTCGCAAAGGAACTCACGAAGCACGCAGAGAATATCAATGGAACGGATGTTGTTACTTTCCAGTCGGACTGCGACCCTGTGATGTTCAGGGAAGCCGCTGCCCTGCTCCAGAAAGAGGTGAGCAACTTCGCCCTCTGCGCCGCCTTCGCCCACGATGGGAAACCGCAGTTGGTGCTGATGTATTCCCAGGACCTGGTTGCAGGCGGCCGTAATGCTGCTGCCGACATCCGCGAGGCGGCCAAGTTCATCCAGGGAGGCGGCGGTGGCCAGCCTTTCCTCGCAACCGCAGGCGGACGCAACGTGGAAGGCCTTTCCCAGGCCCTCGGAACGATGGTTGAAAAAGCAACCGGCAAATAACAGATGAAGAAGCTGGACAAGTTCATACTGACCTCTTTCATAGGACCGTTCTTTCTGATCCTCCTGGTGGTCATATTCATCCTGATGATGCAATTCCTCTGGGTGTATATCGATGAACTTGTCGGTAAGGGACTCGGTTTCAAGGTTATAGCTGAATTCCTCTTCTGGGGAGGCTGTACGGTCCTCCCGCTTGCGCTTCCTCTCGCCACCCTCCTCGCGTCGATGATGACCATCGGAAGCATGGGCGAGAACAACGAGCTCATAGCCCTCAAGTCGGCCGGAGTGTCCGTCCTCAGGGTCATGATGCCGCTGATGATCGCCGCTTTCTTCATCAGCATAGGCACCTTCTTCGTGATCAACAAGCTCGTCCCGGTATCATATAACGAAATCTTCACCCTAAGGGACGACATCGGAAAGACAAAGGACGAGATCAAGGTCCCTTCGGGTACTTTCTACGACGGCGTGGACGGCTATGTACTCCGGGTCGGCAGCCAGAACTCCGACGGGATGATGCGGGACGTGATGCTGTACGACCACACCGGACGGGGCAACACAAGGCTCACCATAGCTGATTCCGCGGTGATGAAGATGTCCAAGGACAAGGACTACATCACCATCAAGATGTACAACGGTACGAACTATCAGGAGACCAATACCAAGAACTACCGCGACACTTCCCTGCAACTCCAGATGATCGACTTCTCCAAGCAGGAGATGGTCATCGCACTGGAGAACTACGCTTTCCAGAAATCCGACAGTGCCAGGTTCGGAGACCAGGTGAAGGCTCTTCCTCTGGCACGGCTGAGGGAGGATAGGGATTCCCTTGAAGCCAAGAGGGATTCGACGAAGACGGAGCAGTTGATGAGCACCGCTGCAGCCTACATATTCCTCCTGCACAGCCAGCTGGACACTGCCGCTTCGGGCATCAGCAGGAATTTCAAGGATCCTGACTACCTGAAGTTCAGGGATGACCAGATGAAGGCTGACGCCATCCAGGGTGCAGCAAACATGGCAATGCAGATGGAGGCCAACCTGGAGAACTACGAGTTCGGAGCTTTCGACTACACGGTGCGCCTGCGCTGGACCCTGGTCGAATTCCTGCGGCGTTACGGACAGGCGCTCGCCTGCTTCATAATGTTCTTTATCGGAGCCCCTCTGGGAGCCCTTATCCGAAAGGGAGGCCTGGGTGTCTCCGCCATCGTGTCCATCCTGTTCTTCGTCCTCTACTGGATCGTGGACATAACGGTCACGAAGCTTGCAAGGGATGGTTCCGTCGGAGCCGTGGTCGGGGCGTTCGGAGCGCCCGCGGTGATGCTTCCTATAGGAATATACCTTACCATAAAGGCCATCCACGATACCGACCTCTCGAACCTGGATTCCATCAAGAACTGGTGGAGGAGGTTCAAGAGCAAAGTGGCCGGATTGTTCAAGAAGACCAGGATCGTGTATATGGGTACTCCGGAATTCGCCGTGGCACCTCTCAAGGCTCTCCTAGAGAATAAATACAACATCGTGGGAGTGGTCACCGTCGAAGACAAGCCTTCCGGAAGGGGCCAGAACGTCAACGAAAGCGCAGTCAAGAAATTCGCCGTGGAGAACGGACTTCCTGTATTGCAGCCTGCGAAACTGAAGGATCCTGGGTTCCTCGCCCAGCTCAAGGCCCTCAAGCCGGACATGTTCATCGTCGTGGCATTCAGGATGCTGCCTGAGGAAGTGTGGTCCATGCCTAAGCTCGGGACATTCAACCTGCATGCTTCCCTGCTTCCGCAATACCGTGGCGCTGCTCCTATCAACTGGGCCGTGATCAACGGTGAAACACGAACGGGAGCGACCACATTCATGATTGACAAGCAGATCGACACCGGTGGCATCATCCTGCGCCAGAGCATACTCCTGAATGATTCCGACACAGCCGGAGAGGTCCACGACAAGCTCATGGAGATCGGGGCCGAAATGGTGGTCCAGACGGCTCAGGGCTTGATAGAGCACAATGTGGACACTCGCGTACAGAGGAGCTTCATCCAGGGTTCCGAGGTCCTGAGGCCTGCTCCTAAGCTCACCAGGGAGCTCTGCCACATCGACTGGAACGACTCCACGAGGCAGATATACAACCTCATCCGCGGCCTCAGTCCGTATCCGGCTGCCTTTACCCAACTTGTCCGGGACGGCGCCGCTCCTGTCCAGCTGAAGATCTATTCAGCCGAAACGGTATCTTCCGCTGAATACGGCGGCATTCCGGTCTCCGGCAACCAGCCTGGCAGGATAATCACCGACGGCAAGAGCTACCTGCACATCACCACCGCCGACGGAGCTATCGCTTTGAAGGAAGTCCAGATTGCAGGCAAGAAGCGTATGGACATCAAGTCCTTCCTCCTCGGATTCCGCGAGCCGGAAGCATATTCCGTCACTCCAGGTACTTCAAAGGCCGAAATCGCCAAGACCAAAGCATCGTGAGTTCCGTTGTCATCATAGCGGGAGGAGATTTCCCGAAGAAAGAATATCCCAGGCTGCTTGTAAGGGAGGCCGATATCATCGTATGCTGTGATGGCAGTGCCCTGAAGGCCTTCCTGCGCAACCGCAAGTCGATTTTCGGGAATGAGACCCGTCTTCCTGACGCAGTTGTCGGGGACCTGGACAGCCTCAGCGGCAGCCTTTACGGTGAATACAAGGACCTGCTCGTAAGGGTGGCGCAACAGGACGACAACGACTTGGCGAAGGCTTTCCATCATGTTGTCGAAAAGTATCCGGATGTGGACAGGATAACCTTCCTGGCCGCTACCGGTAAAAGGGAGGACCATACCATTGGGAATCTCGGGCAGCTGATGGAGTTCGCCCGCTTCCTGGACTCATCGGGCCGCGACATCAGCCTGGAAGCCATCTCTGACCATTCCACCATCATCCCTATTACCGACTCCTGTGAACTATTCGTCGGTGAAGGACGTTCAGTGTCCCTGTTCTCTCCGGACAATACCTTGAATATCAAGTCGGAGGGTCTGGTATGGCAGACTGGGGGCGTGGTATTCGACAACTGGTGGAAGGCCAGCCTCAATCGCGCCAGCGCGGACCTTGTCCGACTCCGTTTCTCACATAGATCCATCGCCCTCCTGATCCTCGACTGACCAGGTGGCTCGTCATCCCGTCATTCCCGGCTTGACCGGGAATCCTTTTGCGACAGTGGCTGCAACACCGGGCGCTTGCTTATTGGAGAATTATGCTATCTTTGTATGAATATACGATTAATTAATATCCAGATGCTTAAGAAAATCAGAGTCATTCTGGCAGCCCTGTGCTTCATCGCCATCACACTCTTGTTCCTGGATTTCACCGGAACTCTTCACGGATGGCTGGGATGGCTGGCCAAGATCCAATTCCTACCTGCCGTCCTCGCCCTCAACGTGGCGGTCATAATCGGCCTCCTGGTGCTGACCATCCTCTTCGGAAGGGTTTATTGCTCCGTGATCTGCCCTCTCGGAGTATTCCAGGACGTGGTAGCCAACATCAGCCGGAAAGGCAAGAAGGGCAAGTATTCCTACTCCAAGGAACTCAAATGGCTCCGATACGGAATATGGGTGCTGTTCGTCATTGCGCTCGTAGCTGGAGTCAATGCTTTCGTCGCTCTTCTGGCCCCGTACAGCGCATGGGGAAGGATCGTCAACAACCTCCTTGCTCCGGTTTACCAGTGGGGCAACAACCTTCTGGCCTATCTCGCAGAGAGGAAAGGAAGCTACGCCTTCTATACCAAGGAAGTATGGCTCAAGAGTCTTCCGGTGTTCCTGGTAGCGGCAGCAACCCTCGTCGCGCTCGTGATACTTGCCTGGAAGAACGGAAGGACTTACTGCAATACCATCTGCCCCGTCGGAACGACCCTGAGTTTTTTCTCCCGGTTCGCGATGTTCCGCCCGGTCATCGATACGGAGAAGTGCAAGGGATGCCACGGATGCGAGAAACACTGCAAGGCAGCCTGCATCGACAGTTCCAGAAAGAAGATCGACTACAGCCGCTGCGTGGATTGTTTCAATTGCATTGACAGCTGCAAGTTCGGAGCTATAAAATATCGTTTCGCCTGGACCCGTCCTGCAACACCTGCAGAAGTTCCTGCAACTGATAAGGCGGTTGCGGACAAAACTGCCGTGGAAAACGGCCGCAGGGCATTCCTGATCGGTTCAGCCGTTGCTCTGACCGGGCTGGGCCTGAAGGCACAGGAAATAACCGAAGAAGCTGACACCACCGCATTCGAGAAGGAGAACGAAGGAGGCTTCGCCACCATAATCCCTAAGAAGGTACCGCAGCGCGGCACTCCACTGACTCCTTTCGGCTCGGAAAGCCTGAAAAAGTTCCGGAACCATTGCACGGCCTGCCAGCTGTGTGTCTCGGTCTGCCCGAACGGCGTACTGAGGCCGTCGAAAGACCCTGCCAGGTTCATGCAGCCCGAAATGTCTTTCGAACGCGGCTACTGCCGGCCTGAATGCGTAAAATGCTCCGAGGTCTGCCCTACCGGAGCGATTCTGAAGATTACCCCGGAGGAAAAGACCACATGGAAAGTCGGAACCGCCGCCGTTGACTATGACCTCTGCATCGTAGCAAAAGGCGAGGTGGAAGAATGCGGCAATTGCGCCCGCCACTGCCCTGTGGGAGCCATCAAGATGGTCCGCAAGGACCCTGACGAGACCGCTGAGCATCCGGTCAGGATCCCTACTGTAAATGAAGCGAAGTGCATCGGTTGCGGAGCATGCGAGAATCTCTGCCCTGCCCGTCCGATCAGCGCCATCACCGTAAGCGGTTGCGAAGTCCACCACACAGTTTAGAGAAGAATATGAAAAAGATAGACAGAAGAGAATTCCTCAAGAAGACCGGTGAAGGCGCCGCAGCAGTCGGTGCAGTCGCCCTGGCGGCTTCATGCGCGCCGAAAAAGACCGCTGAGAACCTCGCCGCCGGATCAGGAGAAAAAGGCCCGGACGTGCTTGAAACGGGAAAGATGGAGCTCCGGACCAATCCGGGAAACGGAGACAAGGTCTCCCTGCTCGGCTACGGATGCATGCGTTTCACCATGAAGAAAGACGCCGACGGCAATGACGTCATCGACCAGGATAACGTAAACGAACTCATAGACTACGCCCTCGCACACGGGGTCAACTATTTCGACACGTCACCGGTTTATCTCCAGGGACAGTCGGAAGAAGCAGTTGGCATCGCCCTGTCAAGGCATCCGAGGAACGAATATTTCATCGCCACCAAGATGTCCAATTTCTGGAGCAACGACCGCAGCGTTGCGATGAAGCTCTACCAGGACTCTTTCGAATACCTGAAGACCGACTACATCGACTACTATCTTCTGCATTCCCTCGGAAGAGGCGGAGCGGAAGGCTTCAAGGCAAGGTTCGAGGATAATGGAGTGATGGATTTCCTGCTCGCGGAGCGCGAGAAAGGCAAGATCCGCCAGCTCGGACTTTCGTTCCACGGAAACCAGGAACAGTTCGACCAGATCATGGCCCTGCATGAGAAATACCACTGGGATTTCGTGCAGATCCAGATGAACTACTTCGACTGGAAACATGCCGACGGCAAGCGCAACGTCAACGCAGAGTACCTCTACCAGGAACTTGACAAGCGCGGGATTCCGATCGTGATCATGGAGCCGCTCCAGGGCGGCCGCCTCGCCAATCCTGTGGAAGGAGTCGTGACCATGCTGAAGGAACACGATCCGGAAGCATCAAACGCTTCCTGGGCTTTCAAGTTCGTCGGCTCGTATCCGAGGATACTTACCGTCCTGAGCGGAATGGTCTATAAGGAGCATCTGGAGGACAACCTGCGCACGTTCATGGACTTCAAGCCTCTGAGCGAAGCGGAACTCAGCTTCCTGTGCGACGAGTGCGCCGGGATCATTGCCAACTTCCCTACCGTAGACTGCAACGACTGCAAGTATTGCATGCCTTGCCCTTACGGAATAGATATTCCGGGAATATTCAAACATTACAATTCCTGCGTCAACGGCGGCTTGATCGCGCAGAGCAAGGATCAGGAAGATTACATGAAGCTTCGCAAGGCATACCTGGTCAGCTACGACCGGGCTATCCCTACCTTGCGCCAGGCCAACCACTGCGTCCACTGCAAGCAATGCGTCTCGAAGTGTCCGCAGAGCATAGCGATTCCGCACGAGCTCTCGAGGATCGACCACTATGTAGAGAAGCTGAAACAGAATACGTTGTAATAGAGGGGCTGCGAGATTCCGTCGGGCTACGCCCTCCGGCAACTCGGGCTGTCCGTGAGCAATCAGCAGCGGCAGAAGCGGCCAGAGGCCGCGGTCTGCAAGTAACCGGGGCATCTGGAGAGCTAGCTCTCCGAGTGCCCCGGCTACTTGCAAAAACGCCGCACCTTGCGGTGCGGCGTCTGCCTTGCTGATTGCGTTGCGCGGAGAGAGCGAGATTCGAACTCGCGAACCCCTTTTGGAGGTCACACGCTTTCCAGGCGTGCCTCTTCAGCCACTCGAGCATCTCTCCTTTTCCCCGAATCAAATCGGGACTGCAAATATAATAATATTCCCCGGAACAGAAAAAATTTCTTCGTATCTTTATGCTATGAAGATTCTTATGTCCCTTCTGGCGCTCCTGGCAAGTCTCAACGCAGGAGCTGCATCCTGCCACGGAGGCAGGGTAACCCTTGGAGATGAAAGGTTCGGAGAATATGTCCCCTCCCTCGAAGGCAAGAGGGTCGCTGTCTTCAGCAACCACTCCGGGATTGTAGGAGACAAGGTGAAGGGTTCGCGCCTCGCGGATGAAGTCCGCAAGGATGGTATCACCGACGGGAACAGCCTGATCCCGTTCCTGGAGCCATCCGTCCCCGGAGGCAAGATTGAGTACGGACCTCACCTTGTGGACGTCCTGCTGGAGAAAGGCGTGGATGTCAGAGGGATATTCTCCCCCGAACATGGCTTCAGGGGCACGGCCGACGCAGGAGAGAACGTTGCCAGCGGCAGGGACGAAAAGACCGGAATAGAGATCCTCTCTTTATACGAAAAAGGTTCCAGGGTTCCAGGAAAGGACAAGATGGACAAGTTCGACGTGCTGCTGGTGGACATCCAGGATGTCGGCTTGAGATATTACACCTATTACATCTCGATGCTCCATCTGATGGACGCCTGCGCCAGGTACGGCAAGAAAGTAATCGTACTGGACCGGCCAAATCCAAACGGCTTCTACGTGGACGGGCCGATCCTCGACATGGAATACAAATCCGGAATCGGCGCGCTCCCGATCTGCACTGTGCACGGGATGACCCTCGGCGAACTCGCCCTGATGATAAATGGCGAAGGCTGGCTGGAAGATGGCCTGAAATGCGACCTGGAAGTCATCCCTTGCAGGAATTACACCCACAGGACCAAGTATTGCCTGATAGTCCCCCCTTCCCCAAACCTCAAGGACATGAAGTCGGTGTACCTGTATTCCTCAACCTGCTACTTCGAAGGGACGGTGGTAACTGCCGGACGAGGCACACAGTTCCCGTTCGAAGTGTACGGACACCCGGATATGAAGGGATATCCTTTCACCTTCGTTCCTGAGAGCATCCCGGGAGCGAAGAATCCACGATACCTGGGAGAAAAATGCTTCGGGACCGACTTGCGCGATAAACCCCTTGAAGCAATCTGGAAAGAGAGGATAAACCTTGAATATGTCATCGATGCCTGGAAGGCTCTCGGCATCGGCGAACGTTTCTTCATGAAGAACGGACATTTCGATCTCCTTGCAGGGGTAGGATGGGTACGCGAAATGATCGGATCAGGATTCCATGCAAACGAGATATCACAGCGCTGGGCCGGAGACGTAAAGGCATTCGAAGAACAGCGGAAGCCATACCTGCTGTACGAATAGAAGGACTAAAAAACAAACGGAGACGAATCTCACGATTGGCCTCCGTCCATTCTATTCAATACTTATGAAATAACTATTGAGTCAGTTTTTGGTTTATGAGTAAATAATATTTATGTCGATTGAAGATATTGCCATTTCCGTGCCAAAACCCTCTCTCTGACCAAAAATATTTTTACCTCAACTGGAATATCACAGGGAAAGTGTATGTCACCTTCACAGCGCGGTCACGTTGCTTGCCAGGTGTCCACTTCGGAGAACTCTGGACGACCCTGACAGCTTCCTTGTCGAGGGAAGAATCAACGCCCCTGAGCACCTTCACGCTGGACACGGAGCCGTCCTTTTCAACGGTAAACTGGAGGGTCACACGGCCCTCGACTCCGTTTTCCTTTGCAATCTCAGGATAGACAAGCTTGGAATTGACCCATCTGGTGAATTCATTGGCATCACCCCCGTTGAACATCGGTTTCTCTTCCACAACTGCGAATGGAATAGCCTCTTCATCAACCTCCTCGTCCTTCACTTCCTCTATGTAGTCGATAATGTCAACCCTGAGGTTAGGATCGTCCTCAAGGCTCATGAAGTTGTCCTCGACTTTGATGTCATCCTCGACGATATCTATCAAGTCCGACAGGACCGGCACCTGCAGGGCCTGCGGCGGAGGAGGAGGGGTCTCCTGTGTAACAGGAATACTCTCCTCTATATCAATTTCCGCCATGTTGCTGCCCAGATCGGCAAGTTTCTTCTCCCTTGTCCCGTAGGTGAACGCTCCCCATACGACCAGAAGTGCAGCAACCAATCCGATTTCAGTAAAGAGAAGCCTCCTGTTTTCAAGATTGGCTTTCTCGGTTTTCTTTGTTTCCATAATCGTATTCCTTTTTGTTAAACCTCGATGCAAAGATACGGCCCGTGGAAAGCCTTTTGCAAATTTCAGGGCTTCGGAAAACTCTCGCAACGGAAACATAAAGCGCTGACTGTCAATTAGTTCCAAAGACAGTCAGCGGGTAAATCTCTCGCGAAATATAAGTGCTTGATTATCAGCTATTTACTGAAGGGTTCCTCCAACGATGTCGAGGATCTCGGATGTGATCTTCTGCTGGCGGCCCTTGTTGTATTCAAGAGTCAGTTCGGCAAGCAGGTCGTTTCCGTTGTCCGTTGCGGTCTGCATGGCCACGGTACGGGCAGCATGCTCTGCGGCATTACTGTCCAGGAGGGTCGTGTAAATACGGAGACGGACGACCTTTGGCAGGAGGACACCGATCAGCTCATCCACAGAAGGCTCGATGAGCAAATCCTCCGGATTGCGAGGATGCGGGATCTCCGCTTCGGATACCTCAGGTCTCTTCAAAGAGATCTCAGGGTTGGCATCCGACAGAGCCATAGGCAGATAAGTCTGGCGGAGAGTCGGCTGTGAAGCGGTGGACTTGTAGTGGTTGTAAACAAGTTCCACCCTGTCGAAACGCCCGTCACGGAAACCGTCCAGCAGTTCCTGCGCCAAGGCGGCTGCAGCTTCATAGGAAGGGTTTTCTGCCATCCTGGAATAGTCAGCCGGACTCCTGAATCCTGTCTTCCGCATGGCATCGGCCATCTTGCGGCCGACAGAATATACCGTAATGTCAGAATCCGAAAGGCCTTGGGAGCGATATTCGGCCACAACTGCAAGGACCTGCTTTACGACATTCGAATTGAACGCTCCGCAGAGGGAGGAATTGGAGGAAAATGCCACTATGGCTACCTTGCCGACAGGGCGGGAGGCCATGAGCCCTCCGCTATCCAGCTGTAATCCGTTCCCTTCGGAACCGGCGGTAGCCATGAGGTCCATCAGGATGCGATAGAGCTGCTTCTGGTATGGAAGCATATTCCCGATCGCCTGCTGGGCCTTGTGGAGTTTGGCGGATGCAACCAGCTTCATCGCCGAAGTGATCTTCAGCGTGTTCGCAACAGAAGCGATCCTGCCTTTTATTTCCTTGAGAGATGCCATTACCTCAACGATTCAGACACAGCCGCAGCGACCTCTTCGATAACCTTTGCTGAATTCTCATCGAATTTGCCGGAAGCAAGGGCTTCCAGGATATCCTGATGACCTGCCCTCATCCTGTCCAGGAACGAAGCCTGGAACTCCGGTACGGCATCAATGGAGATATCGCTCATGAGCGCATGAGTACCGCAGTACAGGATAGCCACCTGCTCCCCTACCGGCATCGGAGAATACGTCGGCTGGATCAGGAGCTTGTTGTTCTTGCGACCCTTATCCAGTGCCATTGCAGTGACCTTGTCCACATCCGAAGAGAACTTCGAGAAGGACTCCAGCTCGTTGTACTGTGCCTGGTCTATCTTAAGGGTACCGGCCACCTTCTTCATCGACTTCACCTGGGCGGCTCCACCGACTCGGGACACCGAAATACCGACATTGATGGCAGGGCGCTGGCCCTGGTTGAACAGACCGGATTCGAGATAGATCTGGCCGTCGGTGATGGAGATGACGTTTGTAGGAATATAAGCCGAAACGTCACCGGCCTGGGTCTCGATGATAGGTAGGGCGGTGAGCGAACCGCCTGCCTTGACCTTGCCCCTCAGACTCTCCGGAAGATCGTTCATCTGCTCTGCGACTTCCTGCTGGTCAATGATTTTCGCAGCCCTTTCAAGGAGCCTTGAATGAAGATAGAACACATCGCCAGGATACGCCTCGCGCCCGGAAGGACGGCGGAGGATCAGGGACACCTCACGGTAGGCCACGGCCTGCTTGGAAAGGTCGTCATAGACAACGAGGGCAGGACGGCCGGTATCGCGGAAATATTCCCCGATGGCGGCTCCGGAGAAAGGAGCGTAATACTGAAGGGCCGCCGGATCGGCTGCGGTTGCAGCTACTACGATCGTGTAATCCATCGCTCCCTTGGCGCGGAGGGTCTCGACGATGTTGGCGACCGTAGAACCTTTCTGGCCGACTGCCACATAGATGCAATAGACCGGCTTTCCTTCCAGGTAGCAGGACCTCTGGTTGATGATGGTGTCGATCGCGATGGAAGACTTGCCTGTCTGACGGTCTCCGATTATCAGCTCACGCTGGCCGCGTCCGATAGGAATCATGGCATCGATGGCCTTCAGGCCTGTCTGGAGCGGTTCCGTGACCGGCTGGCGGTAAATCACCCCGGGAGCTTTACGTTCCAGAGGCATCTCCGTCAACTCGCCGCCAATGCTGCCCAGGCCGTCGAGAGGAACACCGAGAGGATCGACAACCCTGCCGAGCATCTGTTCGCCCACCTTGATTGAAGCGATCCTGCCGGTCCTGCGGACCATCATCCCCTCCTTGACCTCGTCGGTAGGACCGAGCAAAACGGCTCCGACATTGTCCTGCTCGAGATTCATCACGACTCCCTTCACACCGCTCTCGAATTCAAGCAGTTCTCCCGCTTCGGCATTGGCAAGCCCGTACATGCGGGCGACACCGTCGCTGACCTGGAGAACCTTGCCGATTTCTTCGAAACGGAGGGAGGTATCGATGTCCTTCAACTGCTGGAGGAGCACCTGCGAAATCTCACTTGGTTTTATATTATTGTTCTGCGCCATATAGAATTACACGATTCTGCGGTTCTTTTCGATAAATTGTCGCTTGATAAGTTCAAGCTGATGGGAAACTGATGCATCGAGGAGCATATCTTCGACTTCAAAGACGAAGCCACCGATCAGATCCGGGTTGACTTCCGTGGTCATCAACAGTTTGCTGCCAGTCCTGGACTCGATAATCTCCCTGAGCTTCTTCTCAAGTGCGGGAGTGCTGTCTGAATAAACAGGAACGGAAAGCTTACCGCGCACGATGTTGCGGGATTTGTACCAAGCAGTCACGAAGGAATTGAATATCAATCGGATATCGCCAATACGGCCGTTCTTGACCAAAAGGTTGATGAACTTCTCCAATTCCGGACAAAGCTTTTCGCCTTCCGGAAGTGAAGCCTCAAGCAAGGACACCTTCCGGTCCGCAGACACCGCAGCCACATCGACAAGCGCGCGTCTGAGATCCGGAATGTTGTCCAGAACCTCACATAGATGCTGCACCTGTACGATTACAGCCTCCCCTCCGCCGGTCTCGTCGACCAACTTCAGGAGTGCCTCTGCATAGCGTGAAGCGATAATTCCCGTATTCATTCCTTGCCTATTTCATCCACAAGCCTGTTCACAAGCTCAGTCTGGCTGCCGCTGTCCTCCAAATCCTTCTTGAGGACTTTTTCCGCTACGCTGACCGACAGCAGGGCGACTTCCTTGCGGATGTCCCGCAATGCGCTCTCCTTATCGGCCGCAATCTGCGTACGGGCATGGTCCATTATCTTGGTGGCCTCATCCTGGGCCTGGACCTTTGCCTGTTCGACGATCATGTCCCTTGATGCCGCGGCCTCCTTGAGGATGCGAGCCTGCTCTTTCCTGGCCTCCTCGATCATCTCCGACTGCTCGGCCGCAAGGTTGCGGAGCTTTTCCTCCGCCTCCTTGGCCGCCTTGATGGAAGCGTTGATCCTGTCCGCCCTCTTCTGGACCGAGTCGGTGATCATAGGGAATCCCCACTTGGCCAGGATGAAGAAGACGATGCCGAATATCAGCGTCATCCATACAATCAATCCGAAATCAGGAGTGATCAGAGACATCGTTACTTGGCGATAAGGCAGACTACGATTGCGAACAAGCAGGCACCTTCGATGAGAGCGCTGACGATGATAGCCGTCATCCTGTAATGAGCGGCCTGCTCAGGCTGACGGGCACCGGCCTCAAGGGAAGCCTGTCCGATCTTTCCTATACCTATTGCAGCAGCCAAAGCAGCCAGAGCCGCACCGATGGCTTTTCCGAGGGTCCCGAGGGACATTCCTGCCTGAAGTAAAAATGCTAAAGGAAACATAATGATATGGTTTAAAAGTAAAAACTATTCAATTTCAGCTTTCTGCCTCGACAGCCCGATGAAGACTGCCGAAAGCATAGTGAATACATATGCCTGGATGAATGCCACGAGGAGTTCGAGGCAATCCATGAATACTCCGAGGATTACGGCCACGGCACTGAGGCCTGAATTGACGGCGACTCCCATCTTGGCCGTCAGGAAGACGACTGCTACCACACCCAGGATCATGAAATGGCCAGCCAGGATATTTGCGAAGAGTCGCACCATCAGACTGAAAGGCTTCGTGAACATACCGATTATTTCGATCACCGGCATCAGAGGGAGCGGCACCTTGAGCCATGTAGGCACCTCCGGCCACAGAATCTCCTTCCAATAATGCTTGTTACCGAATATATTGACGGTAAAGAAGGTAAACAGCGCAAGCACAAGGGTTACGGCGATGTTGCCGGTAACGTTTGCCCCGCCCGGGAAGAACGGTACGATACCCATCAAGTTATTGATGAATATGAAGAAAAACGCTGTCAGGAGATACGGGGAATACTTCTTGTAATCTTCTCCTACACAGTCTTTTATGATGTCGTTCTCGACCATGGTCACAAGCATCTCCATAATACCGACTCCGCCTGTCGGAGCTTCCTCGGCAGCATCGTGCTTACGGTACCAGGATGCCGTGCCTAGTACGATGAACAGCAGGAGAGCACTGTTGATAAGGAGACCGGCCACGTTCTTGGTTACTGAGAAATCCCACGGACGGACCTCGGATCCATCGGACCCGCGTTCGACAATCTTGTTCTCGTATCTGCTGCCAGCAGGAGCGATATAGAAGCCTTTGTATTCCCCTTCCTCCAGGTGCCTGGAAGAGAAGCAGTGGAAACCGCCGCCGGCCTTGCTTATGACGATGACCGGAAGCGGAATGCTGACCGGCTTCCCCTTCACTGTTGTAATGTGCCACTCATACGAGTCACGGACGTGACCGTAGAGATATTCATCCATGTCGAAAGTGAGTCCATCGTCGGCGGACTGTGCTTCCTGGGCTGGCAAAGCCAGCGGAAGCAACAGCGACAGCAATATGACGATCCACTTCTTCATTAGAGTTCTACACAGGCACTTACGTGATTATTGCATATTTCCACAAATCCGGAATCGATGGACAGGCTTTCTTCCTTGCCTTCCTCCGAGCGGTAAACGATATTCCCTTTCACCAGGGACGAAATCAGCGGGGCGTGATCCTCAAGGACCACGAACCTCCCTTTCGCTCCCGGCAGTTCCACCATGCAGGCTTCAGTCTGCACAAGGACGCCCTCGGGACTATTGACGCTCAACTGGATCATTGCCTGGCTTTTGCAAGGATATCTTCTCCCTTACGGATGGCATCTTCTATGGTTCCCACATTGAGGAATGCCTGTTCAGGAAGGTAATCCACCTCTCCGTCCAGGATTCTCCTGAACCCTTCGACGGTGTCCTTGATGTCCACCATCACGCCAGGGACTCCGGTAAACTGTTCTGCCACGAAGAATGGCTGCGAGAGGAACCTCTGCACCCTCCTGGCACGGTTGACGGTCTGCTTGTCCTCATCCGAGAGTTCGTCCATGCCGAGGATGGCTATGATGTCCTGCAGTTCCTTGTTTCTCTGGAGGATCTGCTTCACCCTCTGCGCGGTCTCATAATGGTCGGCGCCGACAATGTTAGGATCCAGGATCCTGGATGTGGACTCCAGCGGATCCACGGCCGGGTATATTCCCAATTCGGTAATCTTCCTGCTGAGGACGGTCGTTGCATCCAGATGGGAGAAAGTCGTAGCCGGAGCCGGGTCCGTCAAGTCATCCGCCGGCACATATACAGCCTGGACAGAAGTGATGGATCCGTTCTTGGTGGAAGTAATCCTTTCCTGCATCTGACCCATTTCCGTGGCCAAGGTAGGCTGATAGCCGACGGCAGAAGGCATACGCCCAAGAAGGGCGGAAACTTCAGAGCCGGCCTGCGTGAACCTGAATATGTTGTCGATGAAGAAGAGTATATCGCGCGGGCCGTCTCCAGTGTCGGAATCACGGAACGACTCGGCCAGCGTAAGACCCGAAAGCGCAACTGACTGACGCGCTCCTGGCGGTTCGTTCATCTGGCCGAATACCATTGACACCTGGGATTTCTCCAGCTCCTCACGGTCGACCTTGGTCAGATCCCAGTGGCCTTCTTCCATGCTCTTCTGGAATTCCTCTCCGTATTTGATGACTCCGGATTCAATCATCTCGCGGAGGAGGTCGTTACCTTCCCTGGTACGCTCACCGACTCCGGCAAAAATGGAGAATCCGTTGTGCTTCTTTGCGATATTGTTTATCAGCTCCTTGATAAGTACGGTCTTGCCTACTCCTGCGCCACCGAAAAGACCGATCTTGCCACCCTTCAGATAAGGCTCGAGCAAGTCTATGACCTTTATACCGGTATAAAGGACCTCCTGAGACGTCGTGAGATCTTCAAATTTAGGCGGGTCACGGTGAATAGGCAACGAATTCGCATTTCTCAGGGCACCAAGTCCGTCGATGGTATCGCCAACTACGTTCATTACCCGTCCCCTGATCTGGCCTCCGGTAGGCATCGAGATAGGAGCCTTGGTATTCTCGGCTTTCATCCCGCGACGCAATCCGTCCGTGGAATCCATTGCGACACACCTGACGGTATCCTCCCCAATATGCTGCTGAACTTCAATAACCAATGGCCTCCTGCCCTCTCCCCTGTCGACCAGGAGCGCATCGTGGATGCTCGGCAAAGCCTTTTCATCGGTATCGGCACCGAAGTGTACATCCACCACCGGACCGATGATTTGAGAAATATAACCTATGCTTTCTGACATATGCGAGAACCGCTGTAAATTTTACGCCAAATTAATGAATATTTCCCAAAAAGGAAAGAAGACGGACCGATTTGGACATCGATCCGTCTTCTTTTATCGCTTATTGTCAGACTTGCTTACTTAACCAAGCAGACAGCAACACGGTTCTCCTCAGGAGTGTCGAATGGGTTGATAGTGTCACCGAAGTATTCAGTGATGATCCTATCCTTAGCGATGCCGGCAGCCTCGATAGCAGCAGCAACAACCTCAGACCTCTTCTGAGAGAGGAACTTGTTCCTCTTGGCAGTACCAGTGTCCTTGTCAGCATAACCGCTTACGCGAACCTTGGTGTCCGGGTGAGCCTTGAGGGCCTCGACAATCTCATCGATCTTGAGCTGCTCGCTGTCGCGGATATCCCACTTGTCGATGATGAAGAATACATTGCGCTGGAGTGACTCGAATACAGGTTCGGTCTCAACAACTGGCTCAACAACGACTGGTTCTGGTTCTGGCTCTGGCTTAACGACTGGAGCAGGAGCTGGAGCAGGGGTAGGAACTACCACTGGTACAGGAACTGGCTTAGCCTTACCGAAGCTGAGGGTCAGGCCTGCGAGAGCCTTGATCTGGAAGTCAGCCTTGGAACCCTGCTTTGAGTTGAAGTAGTCGTTGATGAAGCTGCAGTTACCCTCGAGGTTGAGAGCAAGGACGTCGGTGAGCCTGATGTTCAAACCTGCACCAGCCCTGAGAGCTGGAGAAAGGCTCTTCTCTTCCCAGAGATAGCCGTTTGCAGGGAACTGGTTCTTCACTGCGTTAGCCTCAGCATTGTTGAATGCATAGTTCGCACCAACACCACCGAAGATGTAAGGATTGAGGAGACGGTCATACTTATAGCCAGCGAAAAGAGCTGCCATATCAGCCATGAGGTCGAGACCACCTTCTACATAATTCCACTTGTAGTTGGTGAGAGGGCCTGCGATAGCACCCTTAGCCTGCCAGCCATTGACATTCAGCCTGGCACCAAAAACTGGCGAGAACTGATAACCGAGACTTACAGCGGCCGATGGAGAAAGCAGGTCGGTGAACTTGGTCTCACCGATCGTGTGTGCGACTCCGCCCTGCAGCTGCATGAACCAGTAACCATCAAAGTCCTTGTTCTGAGCATTAGCTACAGGAATCGATGCAGCAAGCACAAGGCTTGCAAGAATAGTTAATATACGTTTCATAATAGTAATGAATATAAAATTGTCCAATTAGCGATGCTAAATTAGTATAAATTTTTCAATCTGCAAAATATATCCGCTAATTTAAGACGCCCGGAATGTGATTTCAGGCGCATTATTTGTAACTTTGGACTTGGATTATCCGACTTTCAGAGTACATTCGGACATTAAACTGAGAATTATGCGAACTATCTTGAATATCAGTATATCACGCATCTTCCTGATCTTTACGCTGTCATTCTGCGCATTACTGTGCGGCAACAGGCTTTACGCCCAGAAATCGAAAGCACTTCCATATCCCTACGATGCACTGACTTTCAAGGAGAACGTACACGATTTCGGCAAGTTCTCAGAAAAGGATGGCCCAAAGTCCTACTCGTTCGAATTCGTGAACGAGAGGGAGGTCCCGGTAAAGATCAGGAAAGTGTCAAGCATGTGCAGTTGCGCAAAAGCGAAATGGCCGAAAAAAGCTATTAAACCAGGCAAGACCGGCAAAGTCGTCGTGACATACCTGAACGACGAGGGTGCAAAGCCATTCGACAAACAACTCAGGGTCTATTACGAAGGCAACGCCGACTACGAGATCCTCCGCATCCGCGGCAAAGTCACGAAAGCCCCGGTCCGTACCCGACGAAAGAATAAATAGCATCACTATTCTTGTGACGCTTTTCGGAGGAGTTTTCTGATGACTCACAATATCTTGAGTATTAGGAATAACCTTGTTTAATCGGCACCGAAATCGCCACCTCGAGGTGCGGTCTTATATTGATATTCAACTAGTTGATATTCACCTGTCATTCCCGGCTCAACTCCGTTATTCCCGGCTTGACCGTGAGTCCCTTTACGTCAGCGGCTGCAACATCGGGCGCTTGCTGCTTCGCAGCCCTATACGGGTAAATGCGCCCTAACGTTGCAGCCAACTGCCGTTTACTGCCCGTCATCCCAGGCCTGTTCGGTGTGGCGTCATTCCCTGCTCGACCTATACCCCGTCATTCCCGACCCGTTCGGGAATCTAATTCAACCCTTTGGCAGGGCGCGAGGAGAGCCCCTTGGGGGCGGAGCTCCCCGCAGCGCCCAGCCGCCGGAGGCCGCATATTCCGGCGGCGGTGACATTTCGCCAAACTGCTGCACAACGACCGGCCTTCTACGGCCCTCCAGTGCGGGTCACTGTGCGCCATGGGCTGAAATCGACGGGTGGCGCACATCGATAGGCCTTCCATGGCCTTCCAGGGGGTATGACCGTGCAGCAGTTTGGCGAAACTCCAGCTGTCCAATCCTATAATGAGTTTACAGATTTAACTGTTCCTGGTACAGAAATATTTGATTATTAATGATTTTCTTTATAAGATGGTAGCCAATTTGACACTATCTGATTAACCATCTTTCTGAATTTAAGGACTTTCCGTACCAGCCTCAAAACGATGGTTTCAGATAATATGCCAATCAAACGCCAATTCACGGCAGGAGACACAATTCAAAAACATTTTTCTGTTTTTTAATACGATATTTCTGTTTTTTAATCTCCGGAACCAGATTGTTTCCCACTTTTGAAACAAGCCGGGCTGTGATTATGTCAATTCGGCTGTAGGGAGATGTGCCCGGCCGCTCCCGACAGCCGTAATACTAAACAAACAATGGAAAACAGAATTATTAACGGTCTGGGTCCCGGCCGGTATGCTGACATCCTCCTGGACAACTGGTTCAAACGATCATTCAAGGAATACGGCAACGCAAAACGTCTGATGCTCCTATTCCTCCAGGCTTTGATTCCGGAACGGAAGATTGCCAGCCTGACCTACGCACCCGAAGAAAGCACTAACCAGAGTCCTGGAGGGAAGAATATCCGCGTGGATGTGGAGTGCACCGACGAGAACGGTGAGCGATTCCTTGTCGAGGTCCAGCGATCCGAGCAGCACGATTTCTACGACAGGGCTGTATACAATTCAACTTTCTCAATCCAGAGGCAACTGAGGGAAGGCTCGAGGAAGTACGGCTTCCCTCCGGTCTATTTCATCGGAATAATGCGGTTCTCACTGCATCCGGATACAGAGAGATTCCTGTTCCGTTATTCAGTGACTGAGGATAAGAGCGGGGAGCTGATGACCGACGACCTGCACTACATCTTCCTGGAAGTGGAAAAATGCCGTCCTGACGCGGAAGCATCTCTGATAGAGAGGGTTGGCTATGCCCTTTACCACCTGCCGGAACTTGAGGGAAAGCCGAAAGGATTCGATGAGGAGATCTTTGATCTGTTGTTTAATTCGGCGGATTTACATAATTTTGCTCCGGAGGACAAAATCAAATACCACAACGACATGACAACGGAACGTGACATACAGAACCAGATAGACTTCGCCATGGATAAGGGCATCGAGAAAGGTCGAGAAGAAGAAAGGGTCAAGACTAAGCGATTCATCGAAGCTCTTGAAAGTAAAGGAGTCCCGAAAGAGTTAATCGATCAGGCTCTATCAGAGTGCCCTTGAGAAGGCAGGGTGTGTCAGAGGAAATCATCGCGAAGGTTTTGAAAGACACAAAAGAGAAATAGACTCTTCAACTGGTTTTCAACAGGTATATCACATATGCCTGTTGTTTTTTATTCGTCATTGCTGGCTCGACCCGCAATTTCGGCATAACATTACGTCATTGCCGGCCTGACCGGCAATCCTGGCTTGACCGGCAATCGCTAATGCCCGAGCAGGTCGGGCATGACGAGAGGGTTAGGGATGCCCGAACGAGTCGGGCATGACGAAAAGCAGGTCGGGCATGACGGGGAATAAAAAAAGGGGCTGGTCATCCGACCAGCCCCTTCGGGTATTAATATCTAGGTTAGTTCCAATTACTCACCGATGGTGGCGACTGGCTTAACCAGGATAGTCATCTGAGAATTCAGCGTACCCCAACCATAGGTCACCGTTGCAGGGATGAAGATATGATATGAGTGCTGGATTGGGCTGAGGACATTCTCATACTTGAGAGTGTTACCAGTCTGGACGAGGGAAGCACCAGCAGGGAGCTTCTTGTCAGGAAGATCGGTAGTTACATCATCAAGATCGAGAACGACATTCTGGGAGATAGGACCATAGAAGAACCAGTACTGACCTGGGTCGAAACTCATAGAAGTCCATTCCATTGAAGCCTTGGTCCACTGCCAGCAGCCAACGCGGTCACCGACCTGGATTTCCTCGAATACTGGAGTAGCAGGCATTTCGTTGCACTCAGAGTAGATGATGTGTTCCTCAACAACCTCATACTCCTCAGGAGTGTAAGTAGCGCTTACCATGTTCTTGAAGGTAACCTCGGTGGTATTCAGACCGGACTTCTCCTCAGAGGTAAGCTCACCTTCCTCATCACTAGGATAGATGCAACCATCGTAGTCAAATCCATTCCTGAAGTATGGTCCGATAGCATCAAGTTCAGCAATAGCATTCTGCTCAGCCTCCTGTGCGGAACGACCCTGACCAGTTACATAATCGACTTCCCACTCAACCTCAGCCTTTGTAGGACGATTGGTGCGATGCCACCAACGACTATTAGGACCACCAGGATTAGGACCACCAACAGCATACTCACCGGTCAACTGGTTATACCAATAGTGATCTGCTTCACCATAAGCCTCATACCAACGATACAATACATCACTGTACTCATAGCTGTGCTTGAAAGTATAGAGAGTGAATGTCTCAGTTGTAAGGAGAGGAATAGTTACATCCTCGAAGACGATATCCCACTTAGCAGGAGTCTTAATCTTCTGATATCCAGGGACTACGAGAGCGTGATCTGCAGGTGAGCAAACCTTCTTCCAATAGTACCACTCAGTAACATTCTGCTGAGGAGTCCAAGATGGAGGGAGAACTAGTTCACCTCTCCAGTCAACGAGCAGACCAGTATAGTCGAAGTCGATGACATCACCACCGGTCTTAGCGTCGATCACTGACAGGCCTTCCGGCATGTTGAGGGTGAGAGGACGGATGAAGTTAACCACGAAACTGTAGAGAGTAACAACATCACCGGTCTCGAGAGTAGCAACATATGCGACCTCTGCCTGGAGACCATTATCGCTATTGAGGGCGAGCTTAACGGCATCATCCTGCTTATTCAGAGCGATAGAAACTTCATCACCATAAGTATAAAGGTAAACACCCTTAGAGGACTTACTGTAATCAATCCAGCCCCACTTACCCTTGTTGTCAATAGCAGTTACTTTCTTGATTTCGAATTTAGCGTTCGCGATGCAAAGACCTTCAGCGTCGATTTCGAACTTATCCCAAGGCTGGACCTCGATAGGAGTATTGAACCAGCAGTTAGCAGCAATGTCAGTTACAGAGTTAGGACGGTTGACATTTGCCTGGAGGATACCATCCTTCCAGAAGATCTCCTTAGGAACAACGTCAACGAAACCATCAATTGCAGGAAGAGTATAGTTGAACTCGAAGGTGAAGGTTACAAACTCAGGATAAGTAGAAGAGTTTGCAAGCTTGTTCTTGAGGACAATCTTAGCAATGAGCTTAGCACCCTTACCGATCTTACCGACCTCATTGTCATTGAAGGTCCAGACGATCTCCTTGGTAGCGACACCTGCAGAGGTGGTACCGGAGATAACAGCAGGAGGAGTGACCGAAACCACATTCTCTGGCTTAGTACCATTCTTGTAAACGACTGAAGACTCAACATCATAGGTGTTCCAGAATTCCTCATGGCTGATGTTGCAGACGCGATAGACAGCGGCACGCATGGTCTCGACATCGATCTTCATGGTGTGGTCAACGCCGCAGCCATCTTCACCGTAAACATAGTTCTCAGTGTCACCGACAACGAGGATATCCGGCTGGTGGACAACAACGATCTCGATCTTGACGAATGCGCGGGTAACAACCTGGTCGCCGTGCATGAGTTCGATCTTGACGATAGGGGTACGTCCGATGGACTCCTTGTTGTACTCAGTCTCTTCTCCGCCAATATACTTACCGGTGGTCCTGTAGATACCGTTAACCTCGTCGACGCACTTGATGTTGGTCTGCTGGTTGGTGGTTGTCTGAGCAGTAGTAATAGGATACTCGCTCTTAGCTACGGAGAACTTGTAGTAAAGTCCGAACTTAGCAAGGTCAAGCTGGGTGTGCTTGTTGTTCCTATTGACGCAGGTAGCAACGAGTTCGCCAAGGTCGAAGTCCTTGTCGTAAGCCATTTCGTAAACGACAGGGCCAGCCTTTGCAGCATCGAAGGTCTTGGTGTACTCGTGGAGCTTAGAAGCCTTCCAAGCCTTAGAAGCAACAGTAGGATACTTAGCTGCGTTGGTTACAAGAGCAGTAGAGTCAGAGATAGCAAGATCCTTAGCATAGATGATGTCCTCGTCAACCCTCTCGTACTCGGAGAAGACGACTGGCTTCTCTTCAGCAACCTTCTCAGCATCGGTCAGACCCTTCTTGAGGGTAGCCTTGAGAGCAACGATGTCTATCTTGTTGCCTTCCTGGAACTTGACGTTCTCCTTCTTCTCGACGGTGAAGACAACCTCACCGGTCTTCTCATCGTACTTAGGAGTACCTACGATCTGGATAGGAGCCTCAGGAGCAACAACCCTGGTCTCAGCGACATTGCCGACGAAGTCGAAGTCAGCGCAGTCGAGACCGACAGTCTTAGGGCTGAAACGATACTTAGCAGTGGTCTCTGCGGAAACGTTGAATTTATACTTGCTTACAAGACCGCTCTGGTCTTCCTTAGCAACAGCGTTCTCATTAGCCTCAAGGCCATTGTATGCGAGAGTCTCGAAGAGGATAGCGTCGATTCCGTCAACATAGTACTGAGGAACGAAAACGATGCTGGTAAGACGCTCTGGGAAGATACCGTTGATCTTAGCGATCTCCTTCATAACTTCGGTACGGAGTTCATCGATCTTACCAAGGAGGAAAGTCTTGGCAGCCTCTACCTTAGAGATGATAACCTTTCCAACGATACCGTTGTCCTTGACAGCCTCGGTAAGAGCGTTGTCGAAGTAGGTCTGGAAGTCAGAGATGTTGAGCTTGATTGCGTCGAGTCTTGCAATGAGAGAGTCGTGCTTTGCGTCAACCTTGTCAAGTGCCTTGTCCTTCTCCTGGAGAGCGATGATGGCTGCGTCAAAGATAAGGTCCTGAGCCTTGAGAGTGTCAACAACGCGGTCGAAATAAGCGTCCTTGTCCTGGAGATTCTTGATGTCAACCTTGAACTTCTCGTCCTGCTCGATGAGCTTCAGGATTTCAGCATTAAGAGTGGAGTCAGTCTTGACGAGCTCAGCGATGGTCTCCTCGAGTTTACCCTTTTCAGCGTAAACGCCAAGAGCCTCGATGAGGGTGTCAACCTTACCAAGAGCCTCGTCAGCGGTTGCCTGAGCAGCTCTAGCAGCGTTATGGGCAGCCTCAATCTTGGTGTAGATGTCAGGAACGGTCTCGTCAAGAAGCTTACCGAGCTTAGTCTCGACAATAGTCAGACGTCCGTCGAGAGCACCGATTGCCTCGAGAGCATTAGCAAGAGCTTCCTTGGTAGCGAAGGTTGCCTCAACCCACTCCTTAGCCTGCTGAAGTTCTGTCTTGGTGGCGAAGGTTGGGAGAACATTCGTCTCAAGATTCGTCTTCCAAGTCTCAAGAGCGGTAATCCTGTTGCCAAGGGTGGTGGTCAGGGTCTTGAGGGCAGAAATCTCCCCATTGATGGCATTTACATCCTGCTGATGCTTAGTCTGGAGAGCAGTGATCTTTCCTTCCAGCTCAGTCTTCAGAGCAGCGTCTGCATTCTTGTAAGCAGTCTCAAGGGCAGCGATGTCCTGATCGTGCTTAGTCTGCAGATTACCAAGCGCAGTCTGCAGATCGGTAATGTTGGTCTGTGCAGTCGCCAAAGCAGACTGAAGGCTGCTGACGGCAGACTGGAGAGAGGTTACCTGGCCCTGCAGAGTAGCTACCGAACCCTCGAGGTTAGTGACGCGACCATTGGTCTGCTCAATATCCTCAGAGTAGTCCGTACAGCTAGTGTACGCAAATGTTACGCCAGCGATGGCGAACACTGAAACCAATCTAAAAAATTTTTTCATAAAGGATAATTTGTTAATAAAAAAGTTAAACCTGTAATTTTCCTTATTATATATATGTATAGGCGTCCAATCGCCTGGACACACTAACACAACGACAAATATATGAGTTTAATTTTTCAGAAACAAGAAAATTCATGAAAAAAATGACAAAAAAAGGGGTAAAAAGCACTTTTGAAGGCGAAATAAGCCACATTTTGAGGGTTAACAGCCATCGTTATTATCAAAAACAGTAAAAAAGGCTTTCTTGCCCAATACTGTAAAAACAAATATAGCAAAAAAACTGTCTCTAAGCAATATTTTTGATAAAACAACACAAAAAGGCCCGATCGTCTGTGACGACCGGGCCTTCGAAGAACGGCGGCGACCTACTCTCCCAACTGGTGGGTCAGTACCATCGGCGCGGATGAGCTTAACTTCTCTGTTCGGGATGGGAAGAGGTGGGACCTCATCGCTTTAACCACCGCAATATGTTACTTGAGAGATCACAACACTCGGTCGACTTTCCCGATTCATTGTTTCCGGAAAGATTTCGGGCTATTAGTACGGGTCGGCTTTGGCATCGCTGCCTTTACACCTCCCGCCTATCAACGTCGTAGTCTACAACGACCCTCTAAGGAAGTCTCATCTTGAAGACGGCTTCGCGCTTAGATGCTTTCAGCGCTTATCCTGACCGAACGTGGATACCCGGCGGTGCAGCTGGCGCCACAACCGGTTGACCAGAGGTTCGTCCGTCCCGGTCCTCTCGTACTAAGGACAGACCTTCGCAAACTTCCAACGCCCACAACAGATAGAGACCGAACTGTCTCACGACGTTCTGAACCCAGCTCGCGTGCCACTTTAATCGGCGAACAGCCGAACCCTTGGAACCTGCTCCAGCCCCAGGATGTGACGAGCCG
>JAEEGK010006124.1_pt1 | contig 28964 bp, 24 predicted proteins | sample 8958771 | NCBI WGS metagenome assembly JAEEGK01 (sample SAMN16246547, study PRJNA631951) | gut metagenome | biome: gut microbiome; feature: rumen; material: SC-attached | host: Bos | place: Iran: Karaj | collected 2018-10 | reverse complement strand
TGCTCTTAAGAACAAGGGAAATCATCTGATCACTTCAAAGATCGAGCACCACGCAGTTCTTCACACCTTTGAATTTCTTGAAAAGCAGGGATTTGAGGTGACGTACCTGAATGTTGACGAGAATGGAGTTGTTGACCTTGAGGAACTTAAAAATGCAATCCGCCCCACCACAACACTGATCTCCGTAATGTTTGCGAACAATGAGATCGGAACGGTTGAGCCCATTGCGGAGATCGGAAAGATCGCCCATGAACACGGCATTGTTTTCCACACCGACGCTGTTCAGGCTTTTGCTCATCTTCCCATTAACGTAAACGACATGAACATTGACCTTCTTTCCGCCAGCGGACACAAGTTCAACGGACCCAAGGGCATCGGCTTCCTTTATGTAAGAAACGGCATCAAGATCACATCCCTGATCCACGGCGGATCCCAGGAAAAGGGAAGAAGAGGCGGAACCCAGAACACCTCCGGTATCGTGGGAATGGGCAAGGCTGTGGAGCTTGCTGCAAAACGTCTGCAGGAGAGAGCAGCAAAGGAGACTGCTCTTCGTGATCATCTGATCGACAGGGTACTGGCAGAGATCCCTTACACAAAGCTAAACGGACACCGCACAACACGGCTTTCCAATAATGCAAACTTCAGCTTCAGATTCATTGAGGGCGAATCCCTTCTCATAATGCTTGATCAGAAGGGCATATGCGGATCCAGCGGCTCGGCATGCACATCCGGTTCTCTCGATCCTTCCCATGTGCTTCTTGCCATCGGTCTTCCTCATGAGATCGCTCACGGATCTTTAAGACTCACGGTTTCCGACGAGAACACCATGGAAGAGATCGATTACACGGTGGAAGCTCTCAAGAAGATCGTGGAGCGCTTGAGAAGCATGTCACCTCTTTACGAGGATTTTATAAAGAAACAAAAAGCATGAAGCATGGCGTGTTTTAACAGCAAGATGCGCATGAACAGTCATTTGAACAGCAAAAGAACAGGAGAAAAAAATGAGTCAGGTTATAGAATACAGCGAAAAGGTCATGGACCACTTCACAAACCCCAGAAATGTGGGTGAGATCGAAAATCCCAGCGGCGTGGGCACTGTCGGAAACGCAAAGTGCGGCGACATCATGAGGATCTATCTTGATATCGATGAGAACAACATCATCAATGACTGCAAGTTTAAAACTTTCGGCTGCGGAGCGGCAGTAGCCACCAGCAGCATGGCAACGGAGATGATCAAGGGAAAGAGCGTGGAAGAGGCTTTGAAGCTTACAAACAAAGCAGTTCAGGAAGCTCTCGGAGGACTTCCTCCCGTAAAGATCCACTGCTCACTTCTCGCAGAGGAAGCAGTGCATGCGGCTCTTTGGGATTTCGCACAGAAGAAGGGCATTTCCATTGAGGGACTGAAGCCCCCGGTAAATGATATTGATGAGACCGAGGCATTTTACGAGACTCCGGGAGAATGATAAGATCCATAATGGTGTGAACAGTTTATGCGGTTTGCCAAACATCTTTGAAAGCGAGCCTTCGGAGGTTTAACAAGCCGCATGACTGCGAACTGTAACACAGTAACCACAAAGTTTTCTGAATCTTTATAAATCGGTTGACAACTTTGAAAGCATAAGATATAATAGCGAAGCTGTCGTTGAGACAGACTGATATGGCGACATAGCCAAGTGGTAAGGCATCGGTCTGCAACACCGTGAGCACCGGTCCAAATCCGGTTGTCGCCTCTAAAAGAAAAACCTTGAAAGCATATGCTCTCAAGGTTTTTTGTTTTCTGCGGATCATTCCTGATCGTTATTTGGTGCGATGGTATCGGTATTTTCGAAATCAGCTGCCGAAGTAACATATTTTTGTATGCTTGTATCAACGGGCAGGTAAAGTCTGTAAAGGTAAAACATGATGAGGATCTGAATAACGATGGGGAGTCCGATCTTTAGTAAGTTTATCCAAGTGAGTAGGGTGATCTTTAAAAATTCCCAAGTAAACGGCATGACTAAAGCTTTGAACAACTGGAATACCGATGTGTAGTAGGTGTAGTATATCGATCCGATCAGGCCGAAGACAATGGAAAATGAACAGGTTATGATACAAACAAATCTATGGCTTTTTTCGGTGTCTTCGGTATATTTTTGCATCACATAACGCGCTAAAATGAACAAAAAGATCATTTTGGTAAATCTGTAGGGAAAACCGAATGAAACTACCGAACCCAAGATCATTGCCACGATCACGGCAATCCTGCCCTTTGTATAATTGTTTTTGCATTTGTTGCTTCTTTTGTGCCTGCATACACCAAAAATAGTACATGCAAGTGACAGAGGTGTCAAAACTAAGGAATAGATAAGAAATCGGGTGCGTCTTAATCGCACGTTGGAGCTGATCATGAAGATGTAGTCACCGTAGTAGTCTTTCAGTGAGTCTGCGTCAAGCCATTCATAGCCTACATAGTGGTTTACCAGGTCAATGACGCTGTCACTAAACACATGCATAGGCATTGAATAGGCATAAAAACTGACGTAGTCGGCTATGTATGAGTAGTCATCGGCAATAGTATCATCTATAAGAGCAAAGTAATACTCCTCGTCAATGGTCTCTATTTCATATAGACCCGTGCCGGGAAAAGATGTAAGGGTGCCCAGTTTGTCGGAAATAGCGGTGCCATAGATGGCGCAGGTCTGCCCCTCACGTGTTATTTCGCCTACATCAAGTGTTCTTAATGGAATGAGTGCCATATTTAACCCAAAAACTACCATGGTAGTCAACAAAAATGAGCCGATCAATATGGCATTGCCGAGATTTTTAATGAGCCTTCGTTCTTTAAGTATTAAATCCGGTTGTTTCTGCATGTTTTTTCCCCCTTTTTAGTCGTTAATATATCACATGAGAACGTTACGGACAAGAAAAAGTTGACACCCGGGCGGTTTAGTGCTATTATGCACGATAACTTGTTAGTAAAAACAGGAAAAGGCAGAAAGCAAATGAAGAACTTTAAACTCATCAATACGAATAATACCGGTTTTAATGCGCCCGATAATTCAAAGGCGTCTATTGGTGTTACGTTTGATGAGAAAAGGAGATGTACCTTATAGAAGGACATTTTAACCTGATACCAGACCTCATCGGACGAAGAGTTCGGTGGGGTATTTTTTTATAAAGGAGGATGCTATGAAACTTATCAGAGTACAGGATTCAGATCACAGGAAGGCATATGAACTGTTTATGACCTTTAAGGAAAATGAGAACGGCTTTATGAACGCATGTTACGGACTCGATTACGAGGGATTTTTGAAATGGATCGAGAAAAAGAGAAACTGGTCTATGGGAAAGGAGCTTCCGGAAGGATTTGTGCCCGACACTACCTATGTGCTTGAGGATGACGGTGTTTACGTGGGCATATTTAACCTGAGGCACTGCCTGAACGATGCCTTGAGGGAGGGGGCAGGACACATCGGTTACTGCATTTCTCCTGCCTTCAGAGGAAAAGGTTATGCCACAAAGGGTCTGGAAATGACATTAAAAAAGGCAAGGGAGATGAGCATCCACGAGGTTTACATGTCAGTAAACAAAGACAATCCCGCGAGTCTCAGGGTACAGATAAAGAACGGCGCCTACATCCATCATGAAAACGAGACAGAGTACTTTACAAGGATCAATGCCATCGGAGAAGGCGAGTCAAGAGAAGAAATCGTGGGAAAGTTTTACACGGAATACGATGAGGATGGCAGACTTGACCGGAGCGTTCACGGCAGACTGGAGTTCGCAACGACCATGCACTACATTCACAGATACTTAAAGACGGGATGCAAGGTACTGGAAGTGGGTGCGGGAACGGGAAGATACTCTGTAGCCCTTGCAAAAGAAGGCTATGATGTTACAAGTGTGGAGCTGGTGCAAAAGAATCTCGACGTACTTAAAGAAAAGGGCAGGGGACTTACCGGTTTACATGCTTTCCAAGGAGATGCCACAAACCTTGCGATGCTTAACGATGAGTCATTTGACGTGACGCTGGTCTTCGGACCTCTTTACCATCTTTACGAAAAAGAGGACATTGACAAAGCCATAGACGAAGCGATCAGGGTGACAAAAAAAGGCGGTGTGATCCTGTTCGCCTTCATCTCGGTGTATGCGATAATGTATGCAAACTATTTTTACGGGAACTTCCCTGCAGGCCTTGAGGAGAACTTCACAGAGGATTACAGAGTGAGGCATTTTAAGGAGCAGCTGTTTACGGGCTACGACGTGGAGGAGTTCGAGGCCCTGTTTAAAGAAAAGGGCGTCACTTGGATCACTACTGCGGGAGTGGACGGCATTCTGGAGCCTCTGGAAAAACGGGCTGATTTCTCGGTTTCCGAAGAGGACTTTAAAGCACTTTCAGAGTGGTATCTGCAGTTTGCCGAAAAGAGAGAGCTCCTGGGAAACACGAACCACCTGCTGTATATTTGCAGGAAATAAAGCCGTTGGAAAAAAATAGTGACACTTTGCGACGTTTGGTGACGCAAAGTGTCACATTTTTATGCAATAACTCTTTTTAATCTTCGATGGCTGCTTTCTGTGAATTTACTTTCTTGAAAAATGCGGGATCGAATTTTGCTTTTCTTCCGTAGGTGTAAAGTCCGTTGGTTTCCTGCTCGATGTCGTAAAGCTGGGTGTAACAGAAACCGAAGATGTTTTTATTGTTCAAAAGTACTTCTGTAAGGCCTTTGTAGCGGTTAAGGAATTCTTCTTCCGTCTTGGGCGCTGCTCCGTAGCCCCAGGCCTCGGCGTTGTTGCTGTCCACATCCCACTTGATGCCGCCGTATTCGCTGATGAAGAGCGGAAGGGCACGATACTCGGGGAAGTCGTACTGCTGTCTGTGCACATGACCTTCTCCGATGATGCTGCCGCCTTTGGCAAGTTCGCTGTAGGTGTGTGTGAACTTTTCCACATCCTGCTCGTAATCGTGAAGATCGTATATGTCCGTCTCATGAACATGAAAATTGCCGCTTGTATCGATGCAGGGACGTGTGGTGTCCAGAAGCTTTGTTGTTCTGTAGATCAGCAGTAGATTGTCATCAAGCTGCTGCCTGCCGTCGTAGTCCCAGGTCTCGTTGAAGGGACACCAGCCGATGATGGCCGGATGGTTAAAGTCACGGCTTACGATCTCGAGCCATTCCTTCAGGAAGGAATGAAGTGCCATGGGATTTGAAAGGTCCAGTCCCCAGTTGGCGTGTTCTCCCCAGACCATGTAGCCCAGACGGTCGCAGTGGTAAAGGAAACGTGCTTCAAAGACCTTCTGGTGGAGACGGGCTCCGTTGAAGCCCATATCCATGGAGAGCTTAATGTCGTTGATCAGCGCTTCGTCATTGGGGGCGGTGTAGATGCCGTCGGGATAGAAGCCCTGATCCAGCACTGTTCTCAAGAAAACGCTCTTTCCGTTCAAAATGAAGCGGTTGCCTTCAAGTCGTACTTCCCTCATTCCGAAGTAGCTGTGAACCTCGTCGTCTTTGAAAGTGAGATCGAGGTCATAGAGACCGCCCTTTCCGATCTCCCAAAGGTGAAGGTCGTTTAAGTTTAAGGTAACGTTAACGGTGTTTCCGGAAGATGCTGTCTTGTCGAATGTCACGCGGCCGCATTCCTTGCCTTCAAAGGAAGCCACGGCGCTGAACTTTCCGAGACCTTTAAGCTCTGCGGAAATGTGAAGGGCAGAGGCGGAAATGTCCGGATAAAGCTTAAAGGATACAATGTAGTCCTTGGGCGTAAACTCCAGCCAGACCGTCTGCCATATGCCTGTGGTCCTTGTGTAGTCGCAGCCGTGAGAGTAAAAGGAACGGCTCTGCTTTCCCACAGGCTGAAGCCCGTTTTGCATGTTTTCCTCGGCGTACACAACAACAGTGTTCTCCCCGTCATGGCAGAAGGATGTGATGTCATAGGAAAATGAGGAGTAACCTCCGAAGTGGGTCCCGACTTCTTTTCCGTTAATGTAGACAACGCTTTTGTAATCCACTGCGCCGAAATGCAGCACAGTTCTGCGGGATGAGCAGTCTGTCAGTTCAAAAGTTCTTCTGTACCAGACCCCGTTCATAAAATCCTTGTATCCGATGCCGCTGAGTTCACTCTCGGGGCAGAAGGGAACGTTGATCTTTTTTGTGAAGTTTCCTGTTTCGTACATTTTTCTTTCCCGGCCGCTCTTGCCGAAGTCGAATTCAAAATCCCAGACTCCGTTCAGATTCATCCAGTTTTTCCTTTGAAACTGCGGGTTTGGATGTTCAGATTTAAAGCATTTTTCCATGTTTTTGACTCCTTTCGTTGGAGGTGTAAATTTTTGGTGGATTATATCACGGCTGTGAGCAGGGTCTCAATAGATGGGGCTGATTATATATAAATCGGATCATAAAGGCATATATTCCCTCTGCGTTTTCCTTCACTGCGATAAAGTCCTTGTCAAATTGCAGTGTATTGTTTGTAAAATTTATGTAATTCTGAGAAGAATATGAATAAAAAGGAGAGAATTGGAACAAAAGTATATATTTATCTTTAAAAACACATTTACATATATTGCATACGTGATAAGATTAGTACAGAAAAAATCAAGCCGACTGTCAAAAAAACCAACGACAGAAAGCTGAAAAGCCTTTAAAATAAGGGATTCGGCGGTTGCGAAAACGATTTCGAGAATGCGGATAACATGTTTTTTCTCCTTACCAAGGGAATTTTTATGGGAGGCAGAAAAGCAGAAATCGCACCTAAAAGTATATATTTTGAGCGCTCAAAGTAATATAGATCTACAAAAACAATTTTGAAACAAATTCAATTTCACGATTGGGAGGAAAAAATGAAAGTTAAGAGAAGGCTATTGTCGATAGTATTGGCTTTATCCATGGTCTCGGCAGCTTTAATGGGTTGCGGACAGGATAATACAACGACACCGAGCGGAGATACGGGAACCTCTTCGAAGCCCACAACTGCTGTGGGAACGAAGTCGACACCTACACCCGAGATCAAGAATCTCGAAAAAGAAGCACCCATGCTTGCGGAAAAGGTTGCAAAGGGAGAACTTCCCAAACTTGAAGACAGGATCCCGAAGGCTTCCGATGTAATGGTTGAGCCCGATGTTATAAGCCTCGGACAGTACGGCGGATCTGTCAAGATCACATCAAACGACGGCGGAAGATGGAGCTGGGGACCTTACACCGAGCAGGGAATGTTCAGATTCAAGCAGGACGGCTCCGGCGAAGTGGAAGCAAACGTGTGCAAGAATTTCTACAGTAATGCGGACGGTTCCGTTTGGACCATTGAACTCAGAGAGGGCATGAAGTGGTCGGACGGTGAACCCTTCACTGCAGATGACGTTATCTTCTATTACGATCATTGTTCCGTTCCCGCACTCAATGCGGACAGAACAGCAGTTGCCGTTGATTCACCCGATTATTACAACTGCTTTACAACCAAGCCTTACAACTGCTACCAGGTAGCAAAGGACGGCAAGAAGTATTGGGCAAAATTCGATAAAGTTGACGATTATAAGTTTACGGTAACATTCGCAGCACCCAAGCCTTCATTCGCACAGGAGGTGGCGGTAGACAACAAGTGGATGTTCCTGCCTAAACATTTTTATAAGGATTTCGTGGCACGTAAAGACGGAGTGACCAACGATCCCACATTCCCTCTTATCACAGAGGAACAGGCTCTTGAGAATGCAAACAAGGCATTCGGCAAAGCATGGACATCCTACAAGACAATGGGTAAGGATGTCGGTTACTACAACTGGGACTATGCTATCGTTCCCCAGCTCAGAAGCTTTATTGCAGTTAAGGACAACTGGAACAAGGTCGGCGAGACTTACACACTTGTAAGAAATCCCTATTTCTGGAAGGTTGACAGCGAAGGAAGACAGCTTCCTTATCTCGACAGCATCGAAGTTCTGATCATCAATGAGTCTGAGCAGGCAGTCCTTAAGGCTACAGCCGGCGAGATCGATCTGTTCTCCCCTGCATCGGCGGACTTTGTAACCGTTGCCATGGCAACCAAGGACACACACACAATTTACAAATGGACTTCTGCGGATTGGGGATCTCCGTATACCATTGCCCTGAACCAGACAGCAAAGGATCTCGACAAGAGAAAACTTTTCCAGGATAAGACTTTCAGAGAAGCTCTTTCCATCGGCGTTGACAGAACAGTGCTTAGCGCAACCCTTTCCAACAGTGAGGCGGATCCTTATCAGTGTGCCGTTTCCGAAGGCAACTTCGGTTACAGCGAGACCTGGGCAAAGAAGTGGACCGAGTACGGCCCCGGAAGAGCAAACGAACTTCTTGATAAGCTTACAGAGCCTTGGGACAGGAAAGAAGGAACCTATCGTAAGATGAAGGGTACCAACAAGGATCTTGAGATCGTCATCACATTGGCAGATGCTTCACAGCACGGAGACTTTATCTCTCTGATCACGACCTATTACAAGAAACTCGGTATCAAGATCTCCACGAAGGTTGATGCCGAAGAATCAAAGGCAAAGTTGAACAACGATGTTGAGTGCTCCATTGAGAGACCCAGCGTTTCCAGCCCTGCCATCAGACCCGACGACATCGTTCCCATGCGTAACTTCAAGTGCTGGACAGGTCTTTACGGCAAGTGGTATGAAGACGGAAAGAGCGAGAAGAACGGTGGTATCGCACCCACAGGAGATATGCTTGAGCTCGTAAACGCTTATGAAGCTATCAGAAATGCGGTTGGTCCCGACAGGAACGAGATCATCAACGAAAACGTAAAGAAGATCTATAAGCTGCATGAGGAAAACATATGGATCATCGGTTTCCTTTCAGCAAGCCCGTCAAGATGGATCGTAAACAACAAGGTTAAGAACTTCCCCAAGACGGCAATGAGCGTTGATGAGTTCAGATTTGCAAGCATGATGAGACCTGAGCAGTTATATATCAGCGAACAGTAAAGTGTATCAAATTTAATTTTTGGCGGAATGTGCGGCTCCTGCCGCACATTTTGCTAATGAGAAGGGTAATATGTATGAGTAAGATCAAATTCATCGGTAAGAGACTTGGGATGTCTGTCATTACTTTATGGTTGATCACAGTGGTGGTTTTCTTTGTGATACAGCTTCCTCCCGGAGATTTTGTCGACTATCTTGTGGAAAACATGGTAGCCGAGGGTGAAACCGTAACGGAAATTGAAATTGAAGCCATGAGAGAAGAGTATGGCACGAACAGGCCGTTCTTTGTTCAATATGCGGATTGGATGAAAGGCATATTGACGGGAGACTGGGGTGTTTCATTTTTCTACAATCAAAAGGTTACGGTTAAGATCGGGGAAACACTGGGAGCAACCCTGGCTGTTTCGTTCATAACCATGATCTTTACCTATCTTTTATCTATTCCCATTGCAATTTATTCAGCTAAACATCAATATTCGGTGGGGGATTATCTGGCCACATTTATAGGCTTTATAGGAATGGCCATCCCCAATTTCCTCTTTGCCATCATTCTGATGTTCCTGTCCTACAAGTGGTTCGGAAAACCCATCATGGGGCTGCCCGACACACCTCCGACTTCCTGGCCGGCGATCAAGGAGTGGATCAAACATATGATAATTCCCATAATCGTTATCGGAACCAGTGGAACCTGCGGCCTTATCAGAAGCACCAGAGCGCAGATGCTGGACGAGCAGGCCAGACCTTACATCCTGTCCACAAGGGCAAGAGGTGTTTCGGAACCTGCGCTGACCTACAAATACGCCATGAGATCCGTTCTGAATCCCGTAGTGAGCGGTCTCGGAGGAATGATTTCGGGCATATTCAACGGTTCCACCATCACGGCCATCGTACTCATGCTGCCCACTCAGGGACCTGTTCTTCTGAAGGCGCTTCAGTCGCAGGATGTTTATCTTTCCGGAGGCATACTGCTAATTTCTGCAATTCTCGTGGTTATCGGAACTTTGATCTCGGATCTTCTGCTCATGGCAATGGATCCCAGGATCAAGGATTTGGAGGAAAGCAAAAATGAACAATAAAGAAGAATTGCTGAAAAGCAAAGAAGAGAGAGCTCTTGAAAAGAAAAGACTGAAGCAGGAAAAGTACTACATGTCGTCACAGTGGCAGCTGATGGGACGAAAGCTCCTTAAGCACAAACTCGCCATTTTCAGCATCGTCCTTTTGGGCATACTGTATTTCTGCATGATCTTTTCGGACTTTATAGCTCCCGAAGACCTTGAGAATTATTCGGCAAAGTATTCCGATTCTCCCATCACTAAGATCCATACAGTCCATGAGGGTAAATTCATCGGACCTTTTGTATATGCCCAAAAGTTTAAATTCAACGATTACGGGCAGAAGATGTACTACGAGGACACTGCAACGCCTCACAGGATCAGCCTGTTTGTAAAGGGTACACCCTATAAGCTTTTAGGCTTCATAAAGGGTGATGTTCACCTCTACGGAGTGAAAAACGAAGACGGAACACCTTCGGATGTCAAGGTGCTGATCCTTGGCGCCGACAACCTCGGAAGAGACATGTTTTCACGCATCCTGCTGGGGAGTAAGGTATCGCTCACAGTGCCGCTTCTGGGAACTGCGATCTCTTTTGTACTTGCTGTTATTATCGGAGGCGTTTCGGGTTTTTACGGAGGGATCATAGATACGATCATTCAGAGAATAATCGAAGTCTTTATGTCTTTCCCCACATTGCCTTTGTGGATGGCGTTGTCTGCGGCTATTCCCACAGGCATATCCGTTACGAACGTGTACATTCTGATAACGATCATCATGTCACTGCTCAGCTGGCCGGGGCTTGCAAGAACGGTTCGCGGCAGATTCCTGTCTCTTAAAAAAGAGGATTACGTACTGGCAGCAAGACTTGCGGGAGTGTCGGATTTTAAGATCATCGTAAAGCATCTTGTTCCCGGCTTTATGAGCTATCTCATCGTTAATCTGACTCTTGGCATCCCCAATATGATATTGGGCGAGACTTCCATGAGCTTTTTGGGACTCGGTATGCGTGCTCCCGCAACAAGCTGGGGCGTACTGCTTCAGGAGTGCAAGAGCATCAACAACATAGCGAACTGTCCCTGGAAACTGATTCCGCTTGTATTTGTGGCGATCACGGTTCTTGCCTTTAACTTTTTGGGAGACGGTCTCAGAGATGCGGCCGATCCTTACAAATAGGAGGCTCTATGGAAAATGAAAACAAAAAGATCCTGGATGTAAAGGATCTTAAGATACAGATCAAAATGGATGAGGGCCTTCTGACACCCGTAAGAGGAGTGAACTTTTCGGTTTACGAGAACGAAACTCTGGGACTTGTCGGAGAATCCGGCTGCGGAAAGAGTCTCACATGTAAGGCGATCCTCGGCATCAACGGCAAAAAAGCCCACGCATCCGGAAACATAGATTTCTACAAGGACGGCGAAGTGATGAACCTTCTGGATCTTAAGCCCGACGGCGAAAAGATCAGGAGCATCAGAGGAAAGCAGATCTCCATGGTGTTCCAGGAGCCGATGACTTCGTTCTCGCCTTTGTTCACCATAGGAAGCCAGATGACGGAGACCATCAGGCTTCACATTACAAAGGATAAAAAAGAAGCGAAAGAGATCGCCATCGATATGATGAAGAAAGTAGGCATATCAAATGCGGAGAAGCGCTTCACCCAGTATCCTCACGAGTTCTCGGGCGGTATGCTTCAGAGAGCATTGATCGCAACTTCGCTCGTTTGTCATCCGAGGCTTCTTATCGCGGACGAACCCACAACCGCACTGGATGTGACGATACAGGCACAGATCCTTGAACTGATGCAGCAGCTTCAAAAGGATTACGGAATGGGTATCCTCTACGTTACCCACGATCTCGGAACGGTTGCGAAGATCTGCGACAGAGTAATTGTAATGTACCTCGGCAAGATCGTCGAAATGGCGTCCGTGAGAGATCTTTTTCACAATCCCATACATCCCTACACCAGGGGGCTGATCGGATCCGTACACAAGATCGGAGGCAAAAAGGAAAGGCTGTTTTCAATTGACGGAACAGTTCCTCTTGCCATGAACCTTTCGGATGTCTGCGGTTTTGAAGACAGATGTACTTCAAAGTGTGAAGCCTGCAAGGGCTGCGAACCGGAACTCACGGAAGTTTCCGAAGGGCATTTTGTGGCCTGCTATCGCGGAGCCGAATTTGCAAACGGAGGGCAGAAGAATGTCTGAAGTTATCTTGAAAGTAAATAATCTTTGTAAATACTTTGACTCCAAGGGAGTCACCATCAGAGCCGTAAACGATATCTCATTTGAGATGGAAAAAGGTGAGACCGTGGGCATAGTGGGAGAATCCGGCTGCGGAAAGACCACCCTGGGAAGGACCATAGTCGGAGCCTACGTTCCGAGCTCCGGCTCAGCCGAATACAGGGCAGCGGACGGAGAAGTGTACGATCTCAGCAATATCGACAAAAAGAAGATGAAGGAACTCCGCAAGGAGATCCAGATGATCTTTCAGGATCCTTATTCTTCTCTGGATCCCAGAATGACGGTGTTTGACATAATCTCCGAGCCTTTAAAAGCCAATTTCAAGCTGAAAAAGGAGGAGATCGAAGAAAAAGTCAAGTTTATAGCCGAAAAAGTAGGGCTTAAGACCGAATTCTTAAAGCGCTATCCCCATGCTTTTTCCGGGGGACAGAGGCAGAGGATCGGAATTGCCAGAGCGCTTGTAATGTACCCCAGACTCATCATATGCGATGAAGCCGTTTCCGCGCTTGACGTTTCGGTTCAGGCACAGGTGGTGAACCTTTTGAAAGATCTTCAAAAGGACATGGACCTTACTTACATATTTATAAGCCATGACCTTTCCGTAGTGGAACACATTTCGGACAGAGTGGGAGTAATGTATCTGGGCAGGATGGTGGAGTACGCCGATACCGCATCGATCTTTGAAAAGCCCATGCATCCTTATACCGAGGCTCTTTTGTCCGCTGTGCCCATTCCGGATCCCGATATGAACAACGAAAGAATCCCCTTGGCGGGAGAGATTCCCAATCCCGCCAATCCTCCAAAAGGCTGTCCTTTCCACACCAGATGCCGTTATTGCACCGAGAAATGCCATACGGAAGTTCCTGAGTTCAGAGAACGGGAAAAAGGACATTTTGTGGCCTGCCACCTGACGGATACGTCGATGATCAAAGGCATAGTAAAACCGAAGGAGGGGATGTGAACATGAAAAAGATTGTAGTATTCATCGACAGCGGCGACACACTGATCGATGAAGGAACAGAGGTCAAAACAAAGGACCTGACGGTGATACATGCAAAAATGATAGACGGAGCAAGGGAAGCCCTCACCACACTCCATGACCTGGGCTATAAGATAGCTCTTGTGGCAGACGGAACGAAGCAGTCCTTCGATAACATCTACGATGAACAGGAACTGCAGTACTGTTTTGACGCAAAAGCAATTTCGGGTGAGATAGGGCATGAAAAGCCTCATGAGAGCATGTTCAGGACTGCGATGGATGCTTTGGGACTGACAGACGATGACAAATACAGGATCGTAATGATCGGAAACAACATAAAACGTGATATAGTGGGAGCGAAGAGAATGGGCATAAGATCCGTTCTCCTTACCTACAGTCCCAGATACAACATGGTCCCCGAAAATGCGGAAGAAACTCCGGATTTCACCATTTCAAGCCCAAGGGAGCTTGTGGGACTTATAGAAAGACTTAATGACGAGATATCCGTTCAAAAGAGGTAGAGGATGAACACAAACCTGAAAAAGAACACAGTTGTACAGATCAGTGAAAGATCCCATCTGAACATCACATTTAATCTGCTGAGCTGCGGAAACTGCGATGTTTTTGAGGATGAAAGCATGAACGTTGGAAATCCCGATGCTTTTACCCTCTGTTATCTGAATGAAGGCAGCGGATCCATAAATGTAAGGCATCTGATCAAACATGTAAATGAAGGTGACATGTTTGCCTGCTTTCCCGGAGATGTTTCATCCATTACAAACATCGGACAGGAAAAACTGAACATTACCTGGGTCTCTTTTTCGGGCTATCTTATCGAAAACTATCTTAAAAGAGCCGGGATCACTTCCCTTCATCCCTCAGTGGGAGATCCTGAAGGCTATCTGGGACAGAAGATGTCCCATCTTTATTCCACTTCTCTCAAGATGCCCAACAGATACTGCAAGATGATGGCGGATCTTTACAACATCTTCGGTTACCTTCTGGACTGTTCCGCACAGCGTTCATTTGTTGACGAAGACATGAATGCGGAATTCTATGCCCTGTCTGCCATCGATTATGTTGAAAGAACCTGCGACAAAGGGCTTACGGTGGAAGAACTGGCGGAAAAGATGAAATTAAGCCGCAAGGAACTTGACCGGGTTTTTTCCTCTGTTTTGAACATATCGCCCAAGAAATACATCATATCCGTAAGGATGGAGAGAGCCTGCAGGGCACTCAGAAAGACCTCCGATTCCATCGCGGAGATAGCGGAAGCAGTGGGATACGCAAATCAGTTCTATTTTGCAAAGGAATTTAAGAGGCTGACGGGTATGACCCCCAGTCAGTACAGGAACAGCAATGTGAATGTTGAGATCAAGGAATTTGCATCCATGACTCCGCCCCTTAACAACAACAAATATGATGTCAGAGTCATCGGAGAAGTGGAAAGAACCATCAAAAGCTGAAATTACGATATAGGAGATAAAACGATGAAGATCACTTACTACGGAACAGCTGCAGGGGAAGGCTGGCCCTGCGTTTTCTGTGAATGCGGACTGTGCAATGAAGCCCGCCGGCTCGGAGGGAAAAACATAAGGACAAGATCCCAGTCTCTTATAAATGACGATCTTTTACTGGATTTTCCCCCTGACAATATGCTTCATGCAAATGTTTACGGACTGGATTTCAGGAAAGTTGACTACCTTTTTGTGACCCATGACCACTCGGACCACTTCTATGCACCGGATCTCGAACTTCTGAGAGAGCCCTACACCCATGGCAGAAAAAAGGGCCTCAGGGTTTACGGACCGGAAAATGTGGGCAGGAAGATTGATCTTCTTGTGCCTCCCGCACGCGACAACGATCCGAGATTTGTCTATGAGAGGGCGATTCCGTTTAAAGCGATAAGTGTCGGAGATTACGAAGTGACACCTCTTCTTGCGAAGCACGACAGAACGCAGGAATGCCTGATCTACCTTGTGAGGAGCGTGAAGGAAGACAAGACCGTCCTCTACTGCCACGACACCGGATCTTTTCCGAAGGAGACTTTCGATTTTATAGTAAACTATCCCCACAGACTGAACCTTGTAAGCCTTGACTGCACTCAGGGAGAGCAGAAGGACGGAGACTATCACATGGGATTTGTGGATGCCTGCGCTGAAAAAGAAAGGCTTCAGAAAGCAGGCATATGCGCGCCGGATTGCCTTTTTGTTCTGAACCATTTTTCACATAACGGAAGGATCCTGCATGGAAGGCTCACGGAAATGGCTAAAGAAAAAGATATGCTGGTTTCCTATGACGGACTTGAGATAGAATTTTGATTTTGGAGGCAGAGATGCTGGAAAAAAGACAGATCGATCAGATGATGTTTAAACTGAGAAGGCTTGTGGAGATGACGGAGCCGCTTTTGTTCATAAAAGAAGATGAGGTACATGCACGTGCATTTCACACTAAGGACAGACTTTGTGAGGTGCCTGACAGGACACTGTTCCGAGACTGCCCCAAAGGAAGCTCGTTTGAGGGAGAAGGCAGCTTTGCGTGGTTCGTTACGGACTACGTGATACCTGAAAGACTTGCCGGTAAGGAACTGTTCGTAAAGCCGCTGATCGACGGCTACGAGGGCTTTCTTTTCGTGAACGGAGTGCCTTCGGGTTCATTTACAAACAAGATAAACAGAGGAGGTCACGGAAATCATTACTGCGACCTCTTTGCAAAAAGCGCAAAGGCCGGTGATCGCTATGAACTGGCCGTAGAATATTATGCCCATCATTATGTTGCCGGTACTTCCCCCTTTGAAGACAACAAAGACGAAAAGTTTGTCATAAGTTTTTCGGGGATCGATATCTGCGTAAAGAATGAGAGGATATGGGATTTTTATTTCGATCTTTACATAGCATGTCAAATAGCGGACTATGCGGATCATGACATCTTCAGACAGAGCGATGTGATTAATGCACTTAAAAAGGTGCATGAGATCGTCTGCTATGATATTGAAAACACGGGCAGGGAAGTGTTTTATGAGGCATGCGACAGGGCAGACCTTGTCTTAAAAGAGGTTCTTTCTGTCAAAAACTCCGATTCCGCTCCTTTTGCCGGACTTGTGGGGCATTCCCACATGGACACCGCATGGCTCTGGGATAAGAAAGAAACCTTAAAGAAGTGCGCAAGGACTTACGCAAACACGGTGAGCCTTATGGATCAGTATCCCGAATACACCTTCATCCAGAGTTCTTCCTATCACATAGATCTGATAAAGAAGAATTATCCTTCGCTTTTTGAAAAGATGAAGGAAAAGATCCTGGAAGGAAGATACGAGCCCAACGGAGGCGTTTGGGTGGAATGTGACTGTAACATCCCGACGGGTGAAGCCATGGTCAGACAGTTTGTCTGGGGACAGAGATACACGAAAGAGAACTTCGGATATCTTTCGGATGCGTTTTGGCTTCCGGATACTTTCGGCTACAGCGCTGCGCTCCCGCAGATCATGCAAAAATGCGGGATCAGGTACTTTCTTACAACAAAGATCGCATGGTGCGATACCACGGAATTTCCTTACGACACCTTTATCTGGAAGGGGATCGACGGAAGCAGGGTTTTTGCTCACTTTAACAGGACCCATGTCTGGCCCGATCCCAAATGTCTGATAACGGACGTGACTTCCGAGAGTGGCATTAAAGACAAGAAGGTTACGGACAGCAGACTCATCGCCTACGGTTACGGTGACGGAGGCGGCGGCCCCGAATTTGAGATGATCGAGATCGCAAGGAGACTGAAGGACTGCAACGGAGTTCCGAAAACAGAGCATACAACAGTGAGCCGCTTCATGCAGGAACTTGAAAAGAATGCAGTTGAACCTTCCGTTTACACGGGTGAACTCTATCTTGAACTCCACAGAGGCACTCTCACAAACAAGCATGAGATAAAGAGGAACAACAGAAAGGCGGAGATCAACCTCCACAATCTGGAGTATCTCACAGTAAGAGATGCTGTCGGGAATTCAAAGGTGGCATCCGACGAGAAGATCAGACCGAGGGTTGCGGAGCTTCTTGTGAATCAGTTCCATGACATCCTGCCCGGCACATGCATAGGAAGTGCACATGACGAATGCTTTGCGGAGATCGGCAATATGCTTAAGGAAAGCACTTCGGAGATCGAAAAACTGCTCGGCTCGGATGCTGGGAACACAGCACACGACGGCGAAGTATCCGTAAAGTTATCGAACACTCTCGGCTTTGACAGAAAAGCGCCTTTTTACGTTTCACTTCCCGAAGGCCTTAAGCCTTCCGACGGATACAGGAGTCAAAAGATCACGGATCTCGACGGAAAAGAGAAGTACGTGATCCTCGGACTTAACGTTCCCGCATACGGTAATGTGCTTTTAAAGACGGTAAAGGATGACGGACGCCGTGATACGGAAAGCGCTTTCGTGTACGACGGAAGAAAGCTTGATACTCCTCTTCTTGAGCTGACCTTTGATGAAAAGGGCTTCATCTCTTCCTGTATCGATAAGGAGGCAGGCAGGGAACTGAGGGGAGAGGGACTTCCTTTCAACACTTTCCTTATCGCGGAAGATGTTCCTGTGGATTACGACAACTGGAATGTGGACGCGGACATAGAATGTAAGTTCAGACCCACAGCAGAGCTTCTGTCGGAAAAAGTTGTTGCAGACGGAAACTGTGAATTCAGGATCCGAAGAGAATACAAACTTACGAAAAAGTCGACTCTTGTACAGGACATGATCCTTTGGGCAGACAGCAGACAAATCACATTTGAAACCATCATGGACTGGAATGACGATCACAGATTTTTAAAGGTTGCTTTCGATACAAACGTCAACTCGGAGTACGCACGCTGCGAAACCCAGTTCGGATGCGTTAAGAGACCTACCACCAGAAATACTGCCGAACAAAAGGCAAAGTTTGAGGTGAGCACCCACAAGTACACGGACATCTCCGAGCCCGGCTACGGCGTCAGCCTCTTAAACGACTGCAAGTACGGAATCTCCGTGATGGACGGATCTTTGCGCCTTTCTCTCCATAAAGGCGGAAATCGTCCCGATGTCAGGGGGGACAAGGGAAGACACAAGGTAACGTATGCCTTCCTACCTCACGCAGGCGGCTTCAGTGCACAGAACACAGTGCTTCCCGCCTATGAGCTGAATTACCCTGTCCTTACATCCGTAACAGACTGCGGCACCTGCGACGGTACAAGCCTTGTGCGGAGCGACAGAGCAAATGTCATCGTTGAAACCGTAAAGCCCGCGGAAGACAACTGCAAGGGCTTTGTTATCAGAGTATACGAAGCTGAGGGTACATTCACGAACGCAGCTCTTTCTTTCGGCTTTGATGCAGACAGCATCCTTGAAACCGATATGCTTGAAGAAACGATCGCGGAATTGCCTGCGGGAGATCGAATGGAAACTTCCTTTAAACCCTTTGAGATCAAAACGTACAAGGTGCTCTACAAGTGATCAAACATCCCCAAAGGTTCAAATACTCACTTTGTGTCCTGTAATTTTTTCGGCATTTATGGGATGATCAACCTACAAAGATCGATTCACAAAATGTAGGAGGTAAATTATGGATCAGGAAAAGATCGGTGCTTTTATTAAAGCCATGAGAAAAGAAAAAGGTATGACGCAGGAAAGACTGGCGGAAGAGCTGGGAGTGACCCAGAAGTCGGTATCACGCTGGGAGAGCGGCAAAACTATGCCTGACCTTTCATTATACGAGCCCCTGTGCAATGAATTGGGAATTCAGGTTTCCGAACTGTTGTACGCAAAGAGGATGTCGGATGAGGAGAGGATCGACCGCGGCGAAAACACCGCCAAAAACCTGCTGATGACCAGGTCTCAGCTGGAGACATATGCAATTTTCACCGAGATCCTTATCGTAGTGGGTATCGTCATCGCAATGACCTTAACAACCGTTCTGGCGAACACCAATGTCGAAAGAGTGATCACACTTGCATCCGGCTGCTTCGTCTGGGGCTTTGGGCTGATAATGAGGGTTAAGATACGCAGAGCGATCAAACAATTGGAAGAATAATAAAGAAATCCCAAAATGAGTCGGTGAGCCCCCAAAAAAGTTCAGGTTGACTTTTTCTCCAAAATGATAAAGAATAAAAAAAGTGTTGACTTTCCATTCGGTGGAAGGTGTAGATTTGCTACAGTACTTGCCGATTATGGAGTCACAATTCAAATTTAAGGAGAGTTTTATGGAAAAGAAAGCGATTTTGGAGATCAAAGGTTACTCAAAAAGCTACGGTAACGGAAAGAAAGCTGCGGATGACGTGAACATCACGGTGGAGAGCGGAGACATCTACGCTTTTATCGGACACAACGGAGCAGGTAAATCCACCACACTCCGCGCTGTTGTGGGCGTTCTGGATTTTACCGAGGGCGAGATCCTGATAGACGGCCATTCCGTAAAGAAGGAACCCCTTGCATGTAAGGAGATCACAGCGTACATCCCGGACAATCCGGACCTATACGAGAATCTTACGGGCATACAGTTTCTGAACTTCGTATCGGATATTTTTAAGATCGGCGCGGAAAAGAGAAAGGAACTGATCAAGAAATACGCGGATATGTTTGAGATCACCGATTCGCTGAACGATCTGATCTCGTCCTATTCACACGGAATGAAGCAAAAGCTTGCAATCATCTCTGCCCTTGTCCATGAGCCGAAGCTTATGGTCATGGACGAACCTTTCGTTGGACTGGATCCCAAGGCAGCTTATCTCTTAAAGCAGGTAATGCATGAGATGTGCGACAAGGGAACCGCCATCTTCTTTTCGACACATGTGCTTGATGTTGCGGAAAAGCTTTGCAACAAGGTTGCGATCATAAAAAAAGGCAAGATAATCGAATCGGGCACCATGGAAGAGCTGGTGGGCAGTCAGTCCCTTGAGGAAGTTTTCCTGGAGGTATACGATGAAGAATAATAACATCCTGCTGCTTCTTAAGGCGTTGATGCTGTCAACCTCCCGAATTAACATTTACAGGAATTGCAAGGATCCGAAAAAGAGAAAAAAGATAGTCGGAAGTGCGGTTGGATACGGCATTTTGAGCGCCTTCCTTTTGTTCATCGTTGTCTGGATGTGCGTGGGCTACGGACAAATGGGACTTACGGGTGTTCTGCCTGTTTTAAACGCATTGATGATAACGTTGCTTTCGTTCTTTCTCACAATGCTCAAGACCAACGGATATCTGTTCAAATTCAAGGAATATGACATGCTGATGTCTTTACCTTTTGAAGCAAAAACGGTAGCGGGATGCAAGTTTTTGTACATGTATCTGAACAGTGCGCTGTTCGATATGGGAATCTCTGTGGCTATACTGATCGGATATGCCATATATGCCCGCCCCGCAGTCTGGGTCTATCCGGTCTGGATCGTATTGTCGCTGCTGCTTCCGATCATCCCAATGCTGCTTGCGTCTTTCCTCGGCTTTTTGATCGCAGCAGTGAGCTCCGGCTTTAAGAAAAGGAACATCATTCAGATAATACTTACTTTTGCGGCGGGATTTTCGGTGATCGCGGTCAGGGTCCTTGCAGAGGATATGATCAGAAACGAAAAGACGGAAGAGGTGCTTCTGAACCTGTCGGAGATCATGGATAAGATCGCATCTTTCTATCCTCCCGCAAAATGGTTTGAAGATGCCGTTGTCAGGGGGGATGTTCTGTATATTCTTTTACTGACGGTGATCAGCATCGCATTGTTTGAACTGGTCTTTACGCTGGTTGGAAAACGCTACAGGGAGATCAATTCAAAGCTCAAATCACATGAAGCCGCAAAGAAGTTTAAAATGACAGAACAGAAGCAAAGAAGCGTTTTAAATGCTGTTGCGTTTAAAGAATTTAAGCGTATGACAGGCTCTGTCGTCTATTTTACAAATAATGCCATGGGAGAGCTGCTGGTTGTTGTACTGGCAGTGGCTTCCTGCTTTGTGAAAGCGGATGATATGCTTAATGTGATACTTCAGGGTGCTCCGATATCGAAGGAAATAGTGTATCCTGCGATACCGCTGGTAATCTATATGCTTTTGGGAATGGTCTCGACACCGGTCGTCTCTTTGTCACTCGAGGGCAAGAATTACTGGATCGTTCAAAGTCTTCCCATAGATAAAAAGGATCTTTACAAAGGAAAGATGCTTTTTAACATGTATCTGACAACACCCTTCATGATCTTGGCCACACTCTGTCTCGGCATATCGTTCGGAATGCCTTTTGTTTCGATCGTCCTGTCGCTGATCCTGGGCTTTGTGCTTCTCACGTTTTCAAGCTCCTGGGGCTGTGTGTGCGGTATAAAGCACTTTAAGCTCGACTGGGAAAATGAAGTGGAAGTGGTCAAACAGAGTACCGGAATGACAGTGTATCTTTTGCCCAATATGTTTGCTACGATGTTCCTCATTGTGGCAGCGCCGGCATTGGGGTTTGTCATCAACTACAATATTGTTCTGATCATCCTTATCCTGGCAGCGGCGGGACTGACAGCACTCTGCTACGGAAAGGTGCTTAAGCTCGCGAAAAACAGTGATATTTAGCTTGACACTCCCGTTTTTTTCGGGGATAATGTTAGACAGGCGGATAATGCCACATACGTGAGATGAACAATAAAACCAACAACAAGGAAAAGAATAAAAGGAGGACTTTACATGAGCAAGTACGCAGGAACACAGACAGAGAAGAATCTGCAGGCTGCATTCGCAGGTGAGTCACAGGCAAGAAACAAGTACACCTACTTTGCTTCCGTAGCTAAGAAGGAAGGCTTTGAGCAGATGGCTGAGATCTTTTTAAAGACAGCCGACAATGAGAAAGAACATGCAAAGCTCTGGTTCAAGGAACTGGAAGGCATAGGAGATACAGCTGCAAATCTTAAAGCAGCAGCTGACGGCGAAAACTACGAGTGGACAGACATGTACGAAGGTTTCGCAAAGACAGCGGAGGAAGAAGGCTTTAAGGGCCTGGCAGCAAAATTCCGTATGGTAGCTCAGATCGAGAAGAGACACGAGGAAAGATATCGTGCACTTCTTGCAAACGTTGAAGCTCAGAAGGTATTTGAAAAGTCTGAGGTTAAAGTCTGGGAGTGCCGCAATTGCGGACACATCATCGTTGGAACAAAGGCTCCCGAGGTTTGCCCCGTTTGCGCTCATCCGAAGAGCTACTTCGAGATCTCATCCGACAACTATTGATCTTAAAAATGACAAGACCCGGGATCGCTTCCCGGGTTTTTGTGTATTTTTCCCATTACATAGTTTTAATTCGCCGAATGAGCGGTTTATCTTGATAGATTATCTGCTATAATGGTGACAAAAGATAAACAGTGTTGCTGCTTCGGGCGACCCGGAGTTATGGAGGAATGAAAAATGATCTTTGGATTCTTGGGCGGATTGGCTGCCATTTGCATTTTGTTTTTTTTAGGCTTTTGTTTTTCAAGTATGTTGTTTGGATTTGTTTTCTGGCTTTTCATTAAGCTTCCGATAGCGATCCTTTTTGCCGTGGTGGGGTTACTGCTCTGCTGCACGATCTTCCTGGCACCTCTCGGAGTGATGAGTCTCAAAATAGCAGGCGGAATGTTTGTTCCTTGTTTATAACATGTTCAATATGGTTTGATCCTCTTATACCGTGCGGAGAAAAATCCGCACGGTTTTTGTTATCATCAAGTCGGAAAGAGAGAGAAAGACTTGGTTTTAACAGGCAGAAACCGATCCTGCCGGGAAAGGAGATCAACATGAAAGGTTATGCGGTAAGTGATGGATTCATGGGTTATGTGAACGGAAGATACAGGCTTTTCGTATCGGAGGAAGAGTATTACGAGTTCCTTGAAGAGGGTGCAGAATCGGAGGAAGCAGAAGCGGCTTAGTCGGAAGTTGCTTTTTAATGCATATTTTGATATAATAGCCTTGTATGACCATTGTGAGGTCATCAATGAGGATGAAAAAATATGCAAAATGAGATAAAGAAGATTATGGACGAAGCAGTTGCCGGTGGCGAAGTGGCAGGCTGTAACGCCCTTGTGATATCAGGCGGTCGTGAGATCGCTTACGCCGAAAGCGGATATAAAAATATAGAAAAGAAAACTCCTTTTGAAAGGGATACTATAATCCGGCTTTACTCCATGTCAAAGCCGATCACTTCCGCTGCGGTGATCATGTTAATGGACAGAGGGATGATAGATCTGGGCGATGCTGTTCAGAAATACATTCCTTCATTTAAAGATGCCCATGTTGCCACGGCAGAGGGCAGAGTCATGGCCAATCGGCCGATCACATTGAGAGATTTATTGAATATGGCTTCGGGAACGGTTTATCCCGGAAACGGTACAGCGGCTGAATGTCAGTCTGCGGCTCTTTTTGATGAGTTGATCAAAAAGCTTGGCACAGACAAGGAGATCGGCACCGTAGAGCTGGCGGAAAGGATCGGAAGACTCGATCTTGATTTCCATCCCGGCGAGAACTTTAAGTACGGTACCTCTGCGGACATTTTGGGCGCTGTTGTTGAAGTTGTTTCGGGAATGCGTTTCGGAGATTTTCTGCAAAAAGAATTCTTTGAGCCTCTCGGAATGTCAGATACAGATTTCTGGGTGCCTGAAGAGAAGAGAAGCAGAGTTGCGGATGTGTATGATACGGTTGAGGGCGAGGCAAAGCTTGCAGTTACGGATAACCTTGGGATCAATTACAAGCTGGATCACAGACCGGCTTTTGAGTCCGGCGGTGCAGGACTTTGCTCCACTCTGGATGACTATGCATGCTTCGCAGAGATGCTGATGAATTACGGTGAATTTAAGGGTAGAAGACTGCTTTCCGAGAGAGCGGTTAGATTTATGACCAATGGCAGTATTGCGCCTTGGCAGCAAAAGGGTCTTGACGGCTGGGATGGCCTTACAGGCTACACCTATGGCAATCTTTTGAGAGTGTTGAGGGATCCCGCAAGGGCCATCACTTTCGGAGAAGTTGGAGAATACGGCTGGGACGGCTGGCTTGGTGCTTATTTTTCAAACGATCCTAAAAACAAGCTTACCATCCTTATGGGCATGCAGAAATTTAATGCAGGGACCTGGAATCTTACCAGAAAGATCAGAAATCTGATCTACAAAGAGGTTAAGTAGATGGAAGAAAATAAGGTTAAACAGACCTACTACAACCCGAGTGTGACCCCGAAGGTCACTATTGCTCTCGTGGCTGTCAATGTTATTCTGTTTGTGATTGAATATAATTTCCTTAAAATAGGCGATCTTTGGAGCAGATTCGGTATCGGATGGAACCTTATTCTGAGAAACGAATGGTACAGGCTCTTCACTGCCATGTTCACCCATGCTTCCATCGCCCATCTGGGCAGTAATATGATCGCCCTTTACGGCGTGGGAATGTATCTGGAAGAAAAATTCGGATCAAAGAGGTTTCTGATCTATTACATGCTTTGCGGCATTTTGGGTGAATTACTGGGATGCTTTTTGGGAAACAACATCCTGAACCTGAATTACATTTCAGCCGGCGCATCGGGAGCTGTTTTTGGTCTGTTCGGTGTTTTGATCATCCTTTCATTAAGAAGGCAGATGTTCAGGATACCTTTTATCAGAATACTTTTGTTTATTGCACTCAGTACAGCGGATGCCCTTACCGAAACAGGCATTGATATCTTTGGTCATGCAGGCGGTTTTGCTGTAGGCATAGTCATCGGTCTCATCTATTCCTTTACTACGGGGAAAAAAGCCCGGGAGGAATGAAAGGCGGTAAACATGGACAATTCTTCCGAAGAAATGAAAATGACCTATAGTTCGGTTGTTGCAAAAGACGGCAAACCGGTTGTTGCCGTGCGTTTTGAAAGAGGGAAGGATTATGCTGAGGCTCTTTTGCCGGATTGTTCCGTAAGAAGCAGTAATGGATTTAGTGAAGAAGAATTGGCTGCTCTGGAGTTCTATTTGAAACACAACAAAAAGGACATAGGGGCCAGAGCAAAGGCGATAACGGGAATTCAGAATTTCTTTGGGGATTGAGAACATATGAGGAAAGAATATGAACAAAGAATGGTGGCGTAAAGCAATCATCTATCAGATATATCCGAGATCCTTCAACGATTCCAACGGGGACGGTATCGGAGACATTCCGGGTATCACGGAAAAACTTGATTATCTTAAAGAGCTTGGGGCAGACTGCATCTGGCTCAGCCCCGTATATGCAAGTCCGAACTGTGACAACGGTTACGACATTTCGGATTATAAAGCCATCCATCCGGATTTCGGTACGATGGCTGATTTTGATGAACTGGTTAAAAAAGCGGGGGAGCGTGGCATTAAGATCATCATGGATCTTGTGATCAACCACACTTCCGATGAACATGAATGGTTCCAAAAGGCTCTTGCCGGGGACAAAAAGTACAGGGACTACTACTATTTCAGGGAAAAGAAGAACAACTGGGGTTCCTTCTTCGGGGGAAAGACCTGGGAAAAGGTTCCCGGGGAAGAGATGTACTATCTGCATCTGTTCAATAAAAAGCAGCCGGACCTTAACTGGCACAATCCCGATGTTTACAATGAGGTTTGCGACATAATGCGCTTTTGGCTGGATAAAGGGATCGCAGGGTTCAGATGCGACGTCATCAACGTGATCTACAAGAACAGCCTGGATAACGGAAAGAGAAGGATCGCACTTACGGGACTGGAGCATTATCTGAGTACCGAAGGCTGTCATGAGATCCTAAGACGCCTTAATAAGGATGTGCTTTCCCATTATGACTGCTTTACCGTGGGAGAAACAGTGTTTGTGAACCCTGCCCAGGCAAATCTGCTGATGGGCGAGAGCAGGAAAGAACTCAACATGGTATTCGGTTTTGAGCATATGGAATGCGATCAGAGAGGCCTTAAGTGGTTCAAGCGTCCCTATGCGCCCAAGAGACTGATCGCAGCGCTGGACAAATGGCAGAGAGAATGCGAATGGACGGCAAATTATCTCGAAAATCATGATCAGCCCAGATCTGTCAGCCGCTTCGGTGACATCGAGGATTACAGGAAAGAAAGTGCGAAGATGCTCTGTGCCTTAAATCTCTGCTTACGCGGAACTCCTTTCATTTACGAAGGCGAAGAGATCGGCATGACCAACGGGGATTTTGACAAGATGTCCGACATCCAGGACGTTGAAAGCCAAACCATCAACGGGATTTTAAAGAAGTTTCTGATACCTTGCGGGATAAGGATGAAAATGATCTTCAGAACCACGAGGGACAATGCCAGAACTCCCATGCAGTGGGACGGCACATCAAATGCCGGATTCACGGAGGGCGTTCCCTGGCTCAGGATCAATGCAAACCATGAATGGATAAACGTCGCGAGAGAAGAGCAGGATGAAAACGGTATCCTTGCTTTTTACAAAGCGATGATTGCCTTCAGAAAACAGAGCGATGCCCTGCAGTTCGGAGACTATGAAAAGATCGATTCCAAAACCGGGGTATATGCCTTTAAGAGAACATACGGTAACAAGTGCGTTACGGTTGTTTTAAACATGAATTGCTACAACGCAGGGCTTCCCGAGATTTCCGGAAAGATCGTTATGTCAAATTACAACAGAAGCGACCTCGATGAGATCAGTACCCTGAATCCTTATGAGGTTCTGATCACCGAGCGGGAGGATCGATGACCGGTGGATGGAATTCTGTTTGGGTCTTTTATTATAGAAATTATTTTTTAGGAGGAACCATAAATGGTTTTTGCGATTGTTTTATTTGCCATCACCTACGTCGCAATGATCGTCTTTGACAAGTACAGACCTTTCATTGCGCTGGGATCTGCCATTATCTTCATCGTTTCCGGGATGCTTCCTTTAAATGAGATCTTTCCGGCACTGGACTTTAACGTCCTCATGATGATCGCCGGAACAATGGGACTTGTTGCATTGTTCTCGGAAAGCAGGATGCCCGAAAGGCTGGCGGACATCATTCTTGAAAAGGTGCCCAATGTAAAATGGGCCATCGTTAGCCTGGCGCTTTTTGCCGGCGTGATCTCGGCGTTTGTTGACAATGTTTCCACGGTTCTCATGATCGCTCCGGTAGCGCTCATGATCTGTAAGAAGATAAAGATAAATCCCATCCCCGTTATCATCGCCATAGCAGTTTCGTCAAACCTTCAGGGAGCTGCCACACTGGTGGGCGACTCCACGGCTATCATGCTTGGATCCTATGCCAACATGAGCTTTATGGATTTCTTTTTCTATCAGGGTAAATTTTCCATTTTCTGGGCAGTTGAGCTGGGCGCCGTTCTTTCGGCACTGATCCTTCTCATAATGTTCAGAAAAGAGACTGACAAGGTCCCCACGGGGGAGAAGACTCCGGTAAAGGACATGGTCCCCACTTATCTTCTGTGCGGTGCCATCCTGCTCCTCATCGTCGCTTCCTTCATCCCCAACACTCCGGGCATAATGAATGGACTGATCTGCTGCACCATGTTTGTGATCGGACTCATCTACACATGGTTCAAGCGTAAGGGTGAAGCAAAGGAAGTCATTAAGAATGCATTTAAGGAGATCGATTTCCAGACCATCGGACTTCTTGTGGGACTCTTCCTCGTGATCGGCGGCATCAAGCAGATGGGCGTCATCGACTGGGTTGCGGACCTCATGGCAAAGGCCGGCGGAAGCAACGTTTTCCTGATCTACACCATCATCGTCTGGGGCAGCGTTCTGTTCTCAGCCTTTGTTGACAACATTCCCTTCGTTGCCACCATGCTTCCGGTTATCCAGGGACTGGCAATGAAGCTGGGTATCGATCCCACACCTCTTTACTTCGGACTTCTTTCCGGAGCCACACTGGGCGGAAACCTTACTCCCATCGGTGCTTCAGCAAATATCACGGGCATAGGCATTCTCCGCAAGGAGGGATGCGATGTGAAAAATTCCGATTTCTTTAAGATCGGTATCCCTTTCACGCTTGCGGCCATCATACCCGCATACATCTACATTTGGCTTGTATACGGGATCTGAGATTAAATGACAAAAACAGCCTGCGGCGCTTGTCAAGCGTTTCGCAGGCTGTAATTTTATTGGCTTTTTAATCGTTTATTTTAATGTGATAACATAGAACTCGTGACCGTGAAGAGTCCTGAGTTCAGGAGCTGAGGCTTCCGCTTCCTTTTTGAAATCATCCAGACCTCTTTCTTTTGAGATGATGAGGCGTGTGTAGGTCCTTCCTTCATCCATAGCCTTGTAGTACTCGACAGCTTCATCGTAGAGGATCTTTGAAAGTACGTCCGGAGTGCAGATCGTGGAATCGAGGACGAGGTTGTAATTGGTGTAATTAAAGTAGTCGATGTTGTAGATCTCTTTGTAACGCTTTTCTTCTTCAGCGACTCTTGCCTTCAGAGAAGTTTTGCATTCCTCGGGAGAAGAGTAGGTCTCAACGTTTCCTCTGTTGTCTCCCATGATACGTGAAACTGCTGTGTCCAGACTTACGGAAAGGAACACGCGAAATGCCTTTCCCACAAAATGCCATGCAAGGCGAGAATCGAAAAAGATGTTGTCAGCCTGTCTTTCTCTTGATATCTGAGCGGAACGGTCATCGATCATGTGATCGTACTTTGAGTCCTCGGACATGAGCTTGTTCATTTCAAGAACGGTGATGCCGCGTTCCTCAGCCAGTTCTCTGATCACCTTTCCGGTGGAGTAGATCTCGTAGCCGTACTCCTTTTCAAATACTTTGCTCAGTGTGGATTTGCCGCTTCCCAGATTGCCTGTCAGTGTAATATGCATAATTTTTCTCCTAAAAATGGTTTTTCCTAAACTCCC
>JAEEGK010006123.1_pt1 | contig 28968 bp, 12 predicted proteins | sample 8958771 | NCBI WGS metagenome assembly JAEEGK01 (sample SAMN16246547, study PRJNA631951) | gut metagenome | biome: gut microbiome; feature: rumen; material: SC-attached | host: Bos | place: Iran: Karaj | collected 2018-10 | reverse complement strand
AATGTATTCATGTGAAAAAAATCAAGAGTATAAAATATTTATAAATGATGAAATATTAAAATGTGATGATAAAAGAGTAATTTGTATGGATATATCAAATGATTTAAATTATTTATTAAGTGGTTATTCAAATGGATATATTTGTCTTTGGGAAATTGAAAAAGGAAATTGTAGAAAAATTTTAAAAGATGAACATCATAAAAAATCAATTTTAGCAATTAAATTTCTTCAATGTGAAAGTGGATTATATGAATTTTTATCAAGTGATATTAATGGTTATGTTAATAGAATAACAATATCAGAATCTTTTTTTTTTACAACAAGTGTTGAATGTATTAATATTATTAAATATACTTTTCCTTTCTTCTTAATTGATATATTAAATTTCTCAAATGAAGAAAAAAAAGAATTTAGTTTCATTGATGATAATAATTGTCAAATTGTTGCTTTAGCTTGTACTGAATATGTTTTACTTTATCAAATTGAACCAGAGTTAAAAAAAATTTATGAATTGAAAAAACCTTTTTATTTTAAAAAAACTCATATTCCTGATATTGCTTTTGGATTAGGCTATATTCCTAGAAATATTATATTAGATAATTATAATAATATTATTTTAAATAATCAGAAAGATTTAAATCCTTTAGCTTATGAAAAAAAAATAAATTTATTTAAAATTCAAAGATTAATTTCTATTTCTTGGGAAAAAATTGTATATATTTATGTATTAAAATTTGATAAAAAAAATGGTCCTGATGAATTAGTTTTAGTTGGTCATTATATTCATTCAGCACAAATTTTAAGAATGGGATTTTTATCAAATTCAATAATATATTTATTTGACATGTATAAAAAATTTAAAGTGATAAATACTAGTTTATTAACACCAAATAATATTCTTTTCAATGAAGAGAATATTCCAATTCCACAAATAAATAAAAATTTCAAACCTGAATTAGTAGAAGAAATATTCTTAGATGAAAATATATTATTTCAATCAATAGTTCCTGATAAATTTGATAAGGGAAAATTACCTCTTCCAACATATAATAATTTAATAATAAGTCAATTGAAAACTTTATATGTTTTAGCATATAAAAATTTCCAATATGGTATTTTATTAAATTGGGAACAATGTTTAAATGATTTAAATTTAAAAAGTGAATGGATGGAAATTTTAAGTTTAGGTTTAGATATATTTAATGGAAAAAATATTTCTCTTCCTGATATTCCAATTGAAGAAGAAAGAAGAAAAACAAGAGTTATTTTTATTTTAAAAGGTTTAATTTTACAATATGTTGTTTCTTGTACCAACGAAGAAAATAATAATAAATTAAATGAAGATTTAATTATTAAATGTATGAATATTTGTATTGAATTTTGTATTGAAATTAATGAAATGGATTATTTATTAAATCAAATTCAACCTTTTTTTGATGTTAGAGGTTATGGAAATTTATTTATTGAAAAATTAGAACCTTTTATTTTATGTGGAAAAATTAAAAATCAAAATTTAGGTCAAAATACTATTTCTAAAATAATTGAATTATATATTAGTAAAAAAAATTTCCATATTTTAAGTCAAATTTTAACTCATTTAGATATTCAATCAATTGATCCAGATGAAATTAAAAAAATATGCTGTGAACATATTTTAATTTCTCCTTTAATTTATATTTGTATGAATAGTTCTGAAAATGAATTTTTTGAACCAATTTTAAAAATTTTTGATATGTATAAAAATTCAAAAGAAATTGAAAAAGATAAATTTATTTCTTATGAAAATATTATTCAATCTATTAGTACTTCTGAATTGGAAATTAGTAAACAATATATTGGACATAAATTATTATGGTATATTAATATTTGTATTGAAGGAAAAAAATTTATTACTGAAGAAATTATTAATAAAGATAAATATGATAATTTAATTCAAAATATTTTTCTATGGTTGTTAAAAAAAAATATTTTAGATGAATTTTTAAACTTTGATTCTTTATCTTTATTTTATATTTTAACTAAATTTTTCACTGAAGATTCTTCTTTAAAAGCAATAAAATTAATTCATTATGATAAAGATTTATTTGAAGAAATAATTTATAAAGAAGAAGAAATTTCAGAATTTCAATTAGAATTAATGATTAATATTATTATTGAAAGAGCTAAATTAATCAATAATCTTTCAGTTAATAATGATTTATATGAATTTATTTGTAATATTTAAGTTAAAATAGAAAATATTTCTAATAATATTATATTAGAAACTTCAAAATATATTTTAAGTTGTGAAAATAGAATTAATGATTATAAAAAAGAAATAGATAATTTTGGTTTTAGAAATAAAAATTTATCTATTGAAGAAATTAAAAGATTATCAAATTTAATAAATAATATGATTGAATATCAAAAAAATTCATTGACTATAGAGGAAAAGAAAGAAATATTACAATCAACAGAAAAAACTTCTTTTGTTTTAGTAAAAATATATTTATTAAATTCTTTAAAAGAATATTTAAAATCTTTAGATACATATATAATACAATATAAATATTCAGACAAAGTAGAAAAAGTATATACATTTATAGATAAAATACTAAAAGAATTGAAAAATGAAAATTCTGAAAAATATCACAATTTCAAAGATGAAATTCACACAAGATTTATTTTATTAGCAAGATTATCAATAAATAAATTTATAGAATTAATAAATAAATGGTTTGAAAACAACCATATTTTTTCAATAGAAAAATTAAATGAAGATAAAAAAATAGAATTAAAATATATAGAAAAAGTATTAGATACATATAAAGAAAATAATTTACCAACAGATGAAGAAGAAATATTAATATATAGTTTATTATTAAGTACTCATATAGAATTGTTATGTGAATTAAATAGAAAAAATGAAATTTTACCAAATTTAAAAAAAAGAGCTTCTTATCCAGATCAATGTTTAGATATTTGTTTAGAAAATAAAGTATATGATGCTGCTATTTATTTATATTTACATCAAGATAATACTAAAGATGCTTTAAATTTATCTAATCAAGTTTTAAAAGAAGATTATGATAATTTAACTCTATTGTATCAGGAAAATAAATTATCAAATATTGATTCCTATATTGAAAATCATAATCTTCTTTTAGATAGATCTATTTATATTTGTGAAAATTCAAATGATGATGAAAAAGAAATAAAAGAAATGTGGTTTAATTTAGTAAAATTATGTTATGATTATAGGAAAACAATAAAAGAACAAAAATTAAATGAAATGTTAAAAATAATAATAAATGACATTCAAAAAATATTTGAAAAAATGTATAGTTACGTAGGAATAAAAAGTATATTAGAATATGTAACAATTAATAATAAAGAAGTAGAATTTAAAGAATTTAAACCAATATTAATTCAAATGTTATATGGATATACAAATTTATATAAAATATTTGAAATAGTAAGAAAATTAATTAATGTTAGAGTTGGAGGAGAATTAAAATTATATAATGAAATATCATCTCAAGGAAATTTTTATTCAATGAATGTATGTGATCAATGCAATGAAAATTTTCAAAAGAATGAAATTTTATCTTTATTTAAATGTGGTCATAAATATCATTTAATTTGCTGTGTTAAACAAAATGATAATTTAATTTGTACTATTTGTAGAAATGAAGAAATCGAAGCTTCTATTACTTCCCTTAAAAATAATAATGTTACTATTAGAAAAGTAAGTGATGGTGATATTAAGAAATTTAATAATAAATTCGAAAATAATAATAAAGATACAAATAATAAGGAAAATAATTATTTTTCAGGATTAAAAAATATTGATAAATATTATTTTGATAGTGATTCAATATTTAATAATTAAAAAAAAATAAAGTTATATATTATTTAATAAATAAAATTTTAATGTTATTTTATTTTTTTAATAATAAATAATTTAATTATAATAATATTTGAATAAATTATTATTAAATGGTATACAAAACAATATTTTTATAAAAATGATTAAATAAGAAAAACTAAAATCCATTTAAAAGAGATGAAGAAATTTGAAAAGAAAATATATATAATAATTAAACATTTAATATAAATTTAATAAATAAAAAATAATTAAATGAAACAAATTAAAATAATTTTATATAATAATTACAATTATTGCCAAGTAAAAAAAGAATTAAACTATTTTATGATTAGTTTTAATATATAATTTTATTATTTAATATTTCTTTTGATGAAATATATTTTTTCTTGAAAAAAAAATAACGTTTTTATTTATTGTTTTCTTCTATTTTATTTTATATTTAGGAAAAATATTTAATAATAATAAAAAATTATTATTTTGGACGTTAATTGATATATTTTTAAATGATCATACAAGATGACGAAAAAGAAACTATATTTCATAAAATTTATAAAGATTATAAAAATAAATATCCTTTGGAATTTTATTTTGAAAATACAAATAAAGAAAAAGAAGATTTTAAAGAGAGCAAAAAAGAAATTGAAGACAATATTTTATCAAATAAAAAAGGAAGAAAAAAGAAAATAAATTCTCGAAAAATTCATTCAAGATCAGATTGTGATAATATAAAAAGTAAAATAAAAACTCATTTCCATTTATTTATAATTTCTTTTTTAAATAAAAAGTTAAAAGAGAATAATATTAAATTTCATTTTAAAAAAATAGATACAAAAATAACAAAAAATATAACAATAACATATAATAAGAAATTATTAGGAATGCAAATAAAAGAAATAATTAAAAATGTTAGTGATAGATATTATGATAAGTCTTCGAATAAAAAATTGATTCAGAAAATTGAAAATTCTAATAACATTATTAATAATTATTTAAATATGACATATATGGAAATGTTTAATAATTTATATTTAAATTCTAAAAGTGAAATGTTTAAAAATGAAAAAAATGATACTTCTTATGAAGCTCATTTAGAAAAAATTAAAAGTTTATATGGTATTGATTATTTTCAAAAATTTAATTTTATGGCTAATAATTTTGTGGACAATATTTTAAATTATGATAAAAAGAAAAAAGATGTTAAACTTATTTTTTTAAATTTGGAAAAAAAAGAGTAAATAAATTTTTGTTATATCTTTGCTTTATTTATTTATATTAAAATTAAATATATTTTTCAATATTTATTAAAGGAAAAAAAGACATTGTAAGAGATTAACAAATTATGAGAATAAAATTTTGAACATTATTTTAATTAGAAAAATAAAATCTTTAAATAATATTATTCATATAATTTAAAAGTTTAAATGTTGATTAATTAATTTATTTTAAATAATTTTTTTAATCTATATTTATTATAAAAATAAGAAATTAAAAATGTTTCTTATTAATCTTTGAAAAATTTATTAAAAATAAAATGAAAAAATTAAAATCAGGGAATTCAAAAAAAAATAATTTTACTTCTTTGAAAAATAAATGTTTTAAAATATTAGGTATATATTATAGTGAAATTCCATTACGTTTCAAAGGAGAAAAAGAATATATAACATTATTAGATATTATAATGAGTTTATTCTCTTTATTAACATTTATAATTCTAACATTTTGTTTTTTAGAAGAATTTTGGAAAAGAAAAAATTATTCAATAATATCTAACACACAATATTCTTTAAATGAATCAATAAATTTAACAAATATACCAATTTTTTTTAATTTACTTGGTTCAAATTTTAAATTTCTTAAAAACAAAATTGATTATGAAGTAATGATAACATATGAGAAATATAATCCTTTAAATATATCACATGAACATATAAATGTGAAAAAATGTAATGTTTCAGATTATATGAAAGAACATCCAAATGTAATTATTGAAAATTTTTATTTTTTTGAAGATTGTTATTGCATTGATACTTCAAATAAAGAAATTCTTTTATATGGAAAAAATGAAAATAATCAATCTTCTGCATTAACTATTAATTTATTAAAATGTGTAAATACAAGTGAAAATAATAATTGTGTTAATTCTGAAATTTCAGAAAAAAATTTATTAAACAGTTATTTATTTTTTGGTTATTTTGAAGAAAATATTAATAATTATAATTATTTAAATCCTATTTCTCAATATTTTAAATATGAAAATATTCATTTCACTACTTCAGTTGTGAAATCATATAATTATAAATTCCAAAAAGTAAATTATATTTCTGATGATGGAATTATTTTTAATAAATTTAGATATTTTAGTTTATTTAATTTTATTGATTTATCTTTAGATATTAGTTTTAAAGATAATATTTTTGCTATAGATGAAAACATTTTTGGTAAAATTATTTTTTCTCATAACAACCAAGTTTTAGAAATTAAAAGAATTTATTCTAAAATTACTGAAGTAATAGCTATACTTCAAGCAATAATGAAAATAACTTATATTTTCTGTGAAATTTTTATTTCTTTTTTTTCTCAAAAATTACTTAAAGTTGATATTTTCAATAGTATTATTTTTGATTTTGATAAAAAGAAAAATCTTAATTTTAATTGGAGTGTAAAAAGCAATGAATTTAAAAATTTAATGTTAAATAGAAATAATAATGATAATAAATCTAATTCTTTGATTAGATTTATTAGAAAGGAAAAATTAATTGAAATTAACCATTTAAAAAAAAATAGTAGTTTTGAAGCAGAAAAAATAAAAACTAATAAACCTAATTATTTAAATGTAATAAATAATAAAATAATTTTACAATTTCATCAATTTTTTATTCCTTTATTTATGCAAAAAAAGAATAAAAATATTCTTCTTTTAGAAAATACATGTGAAAAAATTTATAAAACTATAAGTATAGAAAATATATATAAAAAATTAGAAAAGAATTCTCTCATTTATAAAGGAAATGATTTAAATTTAAATAAATTAAATTAATGAAAAAACTTATTATAAACTAATTTAAAAACAAAAAAAATAATTAAATAAATTTAATAAAAATAATTAATTTCCCAAATATAAAATCTCGAATAAATTTGAAAAAAAACCATAGAAAAAAAAATGGAATTTCCTTTAAATTCCACAAAAAGAATAAAAAATCCATTTTTAAAAATATTGAAAATAATTCTTATTTTACTTTTACTTTCAAAATCAAAAGAATTAACATGCGATAAAGTAGCATCATTACCAAAAGATTTTGAAACTCTTCTTCCAAATTATAAAAATCTTCCAAAAGTTCATATCTATAATTATTTTTTTTTAACAGAAACAAATTCAAAAAACAATAATTTAAATGAATTAGTATTAAAAATTCAAATTCCAAATCCTTCAGTTTTTAAATTACAAATTACACCTTTTCATGCAAGATTAAAAATATCATTTAATGATATTTCTTTTTATGCTAATTCAAATATTCCTTCTGATTATTCTAATTTTGATTTAAATAATTTATTCAATGGAGAAATTATTATTAAATTTACTGATATTATTTTTGAACAAGATTCTATGAGTTTAGAAATGAAAAAAACTATGAGCACTGATTCTTTTTGTAATGAACCTTATTTTTTATTAGAAATTTCTTTTGAAAATAAAGATCATTATAATAAAAGATTAAACAGTATTTATCAACAAAATAAAATTTTAAGTGATTTAACTAATGAATATTATCAAGTTTTTCAAGAATTAAAAAATGCTGAAGTTAAAAAAAAAGGAAAAGATTTATTAGTCCAAAAATCTAAAAGACCAATTAGTCCTTTTAAATTAAATGTTCAATATCCTAATTCTGATTATTTAAATTTATATAATATAACTGTTTATAATTCTTTTGATTTAAATGTTCCTTTTGAAGATAATATTGATATTTCTAATAATACTAATTCTACTAATGATATTTCTATTTTAACTAAATATTTTCTTAAATTTCAAATGTTTAATGAATTTTTAATTGGTGGTTCTCTTAGATTTTTAATAATAAAAAAAAGTGAAATTGAAAATCTAAACAATTTAAAATGTCTAAATAATGGAAAGTGCTTGATTTCAGAGAAAAAAAGTAAAAATTTTATTGTTTTAGAAACTTTATTAACACCTGGTGATTATTTAATATTGATAATAGATTTAAATTCACAATCAACAACTCAATATTATCAAATGAGTTATGTTCCAGTATCTTTAGGAATAAAAGTTAAATATATGAAAAAAACTCAGAATAGATTTAATTGTAATGGAAAAAGACTACCAATAAATTTTGATATATTATTTAATAAAAATAAAAATTACTTTGAATATAAAGGTGATATAAGTTTTAATTTAAAAATTTTATATGATGAATTTTATATATCAATTCCAGAAGAAAGTGATTATTTAATAAGATTAAATACATATTATTCAGATGGAAATAATATAGACATTAAAGTATATGAAATCCAAAATAATGATATTAATAATAGAACTTTATATTTACAAAGTTCTTATTTTGGAGGCCAAAGTTCAATTGTTGCTGTTTTATTAAAAGGAAAAAAATATGCTATTAATTTAGATTATTCATCTTCATTATTTGCCCAAAATGAAAGAAAAAGTTGTGAATTATATTATTTAAAATTAGCTTTAGGTTCAATGAATTATATTAAAAAATTAAATGAAATTCCTTTTTTTAAAGAAGAATCATGTAATGATTATTACAAAAAACCAATTAAAAATTCCATAGAAGAATTTTTAGAAACTTTTTCAAACGAACATTCAATTTATTCAAAGTATAGAAATTCCCAATATGAAATAATAAGTAATCCAATGACATCATATAATAATATTGAAAATAGTATTTTAATAGAATCAATAGAAGATTTTCAATTAATTTATTCAGGTTCATTTTCAGTAAATTTAGATATTAATTTTTATTTAGAAACTATATCTGATTATATTACTGGATCAATTATTCCTGTAATAATACCAATTTATTCAAATAAAAATTTTAATATATCAAATGAATATTTTCGTAAATTTCTCCTACATAAAAATTCAATAAATATGAAATTATCAAAAGGAAATTATCAATTAATTTTAATTCATGGTTTAAATCAATTTACTCCTTCAAATTCTTTTAATAATATTATGGGAGATTTCTTCTTTTATCAAGATACTTTTCCAAAATGTGTTCATTTCAAATTAAGAATTGTTACAATGTTATTAAATAATATGAATCGAAGAAAATGGGAATGTAATTTTATTAATTATCATCAAGTTCCAAAAGAAATTGAATTAAAAGATTTTCAAGATAATTATCATTATTTTAATCATCATGTCTTAATTCCCATTAATAGAACTATTTTTGATATTAAAATTCCAAATGGAAAAAAATTTATTTTAAAAGTCAGAATTCAATTTGAAGATTATTCAGATATTAATTCTATGTCTTTTACTTTGAAAAGAAATGGATTAACTTTAATAAGAGGAAAAAAAGAAATTTATGATGAAGGTGAAAAATCAACTACTTATTATTTAAATTATTTACTTGATTCAAATATTAAATATCAATTACATTTTTCAAATAAATTTAATGATTATGGAAAATTTTTTGATAAATGTAGATTATTTACTTTAGAAATAACATTACAAAATATTGATTTTATTAAAAGTGATTATTGTTCTAATTTCACTCCTCAATTAGAAAATATAATATATAATAGATTAATAGATGAAGATAATTCCCTAAAACAATATAATAATGAAACATTATATTTTTTTTTTGATGAGGAAAATTCAATAAATAATAAAGGAGAAAGAAAATTAAATATAAATGATAAATTAGCATCTTTGACGTCATTGAATTCATTATTCCAATTTAAATTTGATTCTTCAGATCCAAATAAAATGTATTTTTCATATGATTTTGAAATAACTTCTGATTTAGCAAGAGTAACTTTATTATTAGAAACTCCATATGCTTTTCCAATAGATTTATTTGGTAAAATATATTTAATAGAACAAGGAGAAAGATATTATAATACATTTAATAATAAAAATCAACCTTCTTCAAAAAGTGTTTATGAAATTTTATCTAATCAAGATATGGAAGATGAAAGTATATTAACTATAAGAGGATTACTTTTAACTTATGGTAAATATAAAGTTAAGTTTGGTATTAATGTAAATATGATTGATAAGAAAATAATTGATGTTTTAAATAATAATTTATGTGTTTCATTTACTGGAAAAGTTATTATTGAAAATAAATCATTTAGTTCTTTATTAAAAGGAATTTTCGGTCAAAATGAAAATTGTCCTTATATTGAAATGCCTAAAAGTTTAAGTTATCCTGGATTTATTTCAAAGGATACTTTATTTTCAATGAATAATATGCAAAGATTTAAAATTAAAAGTGAAAAAATTTCTAGAAGTTTTGAAATTGAAGAAAAATCACTTTTTAAATTTTATATTCCTGACGAAGATGGTTTTGGAAGTCATAACCGAATTAATTTAGTAAAGGAAAATAATAATCAAATTGAAATTATTTCTTCAAAAATTGGAAAACATCAAAATTACTTTGTTAATATATTAGAAAAAGGAAAATATTCAATTGAAGTGTTCTTTAATTTAAATGAATTTAAAAATTATGGTGATAATTCTGAATATGGTCATTTATGTTATTATTTTGATGTTTTAATTTCTATTATTCCAATTAATGAAATTTATAATATTAATGATTTAACTAATGAAGATAATTGCCAAGTTAAAAATTTAGATAATTTTTCAGAAATCAGAAAAGATAATAATGTTGATTATGAAAAAATTACTTTTTTAAATTCTTTAAATACTAATAAAATGAATACTAATGAAAAAGATTATAAATTAATTAAAGTTATTAAAATAATTCCGAATAAAGTTGGAAATACCAAATTTGAATTTGAAATGATTTATAATTCATATATAGATCCTTTATATACTTTTATTCCTTATAGAATATTAAATGGAAAAAGATATCAAATTCAAAGTCAAATGATTAAAAATGAAAATTTCATTTGGTTTAATTTTAATGTATTAAAAAATACAGAATATGAAATTGAATTTATTTCTAGAATTTACCCTAATTTTCCTATTTGTTCAACAACATCTATTTCATATAATTATTTTTCTATTGTTGATGAACAACAAGAAAATAAGAAAATAAATTGTGATTTTTCTGATAAATTACCAAATCATTTATTTATAACTAGAAATAATGAAGAAAATGATATATTAAAAAAATATGGAAAATTACAAGATAAAATAACAGGTGAAATGTATTTATATGGTAAATTTTTATTACCTAAAGTAACTCAAAGTTTAAGAACTGAATTTATGATTATTCAAGATTCAATAATTTTTATTCAAGTAAATCCAAATTATAAGGTTAATTCAAATAATATTTTTATTGAAATTTATTATAAAGATATGACTTATTTTAAATTTAGTCAAAGTGATTATAACGGTTTAATTATTGCACCTATTTCAAATAAAGAAACTGTTGATTTATATGCTGATTTCGGTGATGAAAGTCCTGAGAATAAAAAAGATGATAAATCTAAATTGAGTACTTTAAATTATTATTTAGATATTATGTTTGATAAATCTTTAACTCAATGTGAATCTTTTAATTTATTCTTAAGTATAATACCTAAAAAAACATATAAAGATATATATGTTAATTGTAGAGATAAAGATGAAGATTTGTTTACTAAAAGTCCAATTCCAAATTATATAGAAGTAATTAAAACTAAATCTTATCAATATTCATCTTATGTTAAAGAAAGTAAAGGGTTTAATATTAATCCTCAAACACTCAATTTATACAAGGAAATAAAATTAAATTTAAAACAAGCAACAAATGTTAATATTATATTAAAATATGTTCACTCAGATAATTTAATGGATATTTCCTTAAAAGATAATTTAAATTTATATATTATAGGAACAGAATCAATTGATCATAATCATCAAAATGGAATTTGGATAAATAAAAAAATAAATGTAAATTTAAAAGAAGGTGAATATACTCTAAAATTAATATATCATAAAATATTTACAAATTATTTAGAAAGAATATTTTCAAAAGAAGAAATAAATAATATTTGTAATGGTTTTGATATAGATATGTCATTTACATTATTAAATTTAAGGAATTCCAGAATTGCAGATAATGATTATGATAATAAAGATAGTGAGTTAAAAAAATTAGGAAAAGATGATTTAAATTCAAATAGTATTATAAGTTTAAATCCTTCAAATATGAATAATTTAAGATTAGGAAATAAATTAGATTTATATTTAAAATTTTCATTTGATTATATAAATTCCCAAAATCAATTATCTGAAATGGATCAAATGATATATTTAAAAGAATATGATGAAACTGGATATTCATTCGGAGACAATATATATCCTTCATATATTAATGATTATAGATCAAATTCAATAACTTATACTTTTGATTTACATAAAGATAAATTTTCTCCTTCAAAATGTTATAAATTATATTATGATCCTTCTAAAATAAATTATGAAAATCAATTAAATGATTTAATAATATCCCAAGAAAATCATATATATTGCATAATGAAATGTACTTGTAATCCAAATTCATTATTTGTATGTTCTTTAAATGGAAAATGTAAATGTAAATTTCCATATAAAGGTTATTTATGTGATGAATGTGAAGAAGGATTTACAAGAACAAATGATAATTTTTGTATTCCAAATTCATTAAATAATGCTAAATGTAATGATTATGAAACTTGTTCTGGAAATGGACATTGTATAATAGAAAATTCAATTTTTAATCCTTATGATATTAATATTAAAAATCCTTGTATTTGTAATGAAGGTTTTAAAACAAAAAATGGAATTCCTACAATTAATTTCTGTAATGCTTGTAATGATAATGAAAAATATTATCCTTATTGTTATGATGATAATATTGATTATAATAATAATAATGATGAAATTATAAATTCAGTTAAATTTGGTTGGTCAACTTCATGTTTTGAATTTACAAGAGCACCAATATTAAATGATAAATTATATAAATTACAAAAAAGTGATGGAAGTTTAATATATAATCAAATATTAAAAATTGATAAAGATATAGAATATACTGAATTAATTATTAGTGAAGATTCTATTATTAGAGTAATGTATATTTCTCAAGATGAAAATAAAGCTAAAATTGAATTATTTTATAATAAAAATGATAAAGCCTCTATTATTCAAACAGAAGGAAGTGAAAAAGTAGAAAATTTTATTATGAGATTAAAAATGAGAGATCAACCTTATATTCTAAAAATTAATCACATTACTATTGGTTATTCTTGTTATAGATATCAATTAAAAATAGAAATTGAACCTTTAATTACTATTAAATCTAATTTACAATGTGAAGGAAATGTTCTTTTCTTTGCTAATCAATTAAATTTATTCAATGATGAAATTAATTTAAAAGGAAATGATGATTTTAAAAATTTCAATGAGAAAAAATATACAATAAGAGGAAGTGAAATATTATCAAAAGAAAATTTACAAAAGAAGATATTTTATAATATGAATAAAGTAGATAATAACAAATATAAAAATAAAGGGAAAATATCAACAGGTAAAATAAATGAACCATTTGAATATAATATATTATTAAATGTAGAAAAAGAATTAACATTTAATGTCTATTCTCATTATAAATTTATATCAAATGATATATCATTTAAAATATCTGATTTTAAAGATAATTCAATAATAGGAAATGGAAATTGGATGATAAATGAAATAAATGAAGAAGATGATTTTGATCTTCATTCTGGAATAAGTACATTATTATCACCGGGGAAATATATTTTAACAATAACTCAAAATATATTATCTAATCAATTACTTCAATTATTATATACTACAAATAATACTAATATTATATCTGATATTTGTTTTACTTTTAGATTATATTTCCAAAGTATTATTGTTCAAAGAAGTTCTGATGGATGGCAATATAATAATTATGAAAATAAAATTACTATGATTGAACCACAAATGAAATCTTCTCAGAAAGTAAATCAAAAATTAACTTTAACTATATATTTCCAAATGGAAATAAATAAAATATTAGTATCAAATAATGAAATAAATAAAAATACTCTTCCTTTAAATCATTCATTTTATTTAGAAAATACAATAGATTCAAATAAAATAATATATCCATCAAATATAGCATTAACAAAGGAAAAAATGATAGTAACATTTCCTCAAAATTCATTAGATTTTAATATGTGTTACATATTAAAATTTAATTTAAAAAGATTTCAAACTTTATCAGATAAATTAATTCCAATATTATCAGATGAGCCAACAATACATAGATATTGTACAAAAACATGTGAATGTAATAAAAATATGAATACTGAATATTCTTGTGATCCTTTTGATATTAAAAAATGTATTTGTAAAAAACCTTATTCAGGTGATCAATGTTATGATTGTATTGATGGTTACTTTATGTATAAAGGAAAATGTATTTCTAGTGAAAATTGTAATAAGAATTATTGTAATGAACATGGAAAATGTAATAAAAATCCTTTTAGTAATTTTAATAAAGAAAATAATATTAAATGTTTATGTGATGATGAATTTATGGGTGAAAGATGTAATAAATGTAAAGATAATAAAATGAAATTTCCTAATTGTCAAAAAATTTCTAATGTAAGAAGACAAAAGAGAACTTCAATAAATATTAATAATAATAATTTAATAAGTAGATCTGATAATGATTGTGAATTCCAATTTATTCCTAATTCTTTAGATAAAATGGGTTATTTAAATTTAGATGGTAATATTCATATTTCAGGAAAATATTCTATTAAAAATATTCAAGGAAAAAATCATATTACTTCATTTACTTTAAAAACAATTTCTCATTCTAAAATATATATAGAACAATCAAAAGATAATTTTAATGTTGTTATATATTTATTAGATAAAGAAAATAATATTTTAGAAACTTCTGAAATTTTAAAAGGACCAAATGGTTATGAAACTGTTTCTTTAATTGATTTTATTGCCGATCAAGGAGAATATTATTTAGTTTTTGCAATTAAAGATTTAGTAAGTGGAGGAAATGTAAAAAGTGAAGATTTATATAATGATTTTACAGGAGATTCTTCTTGTCAAAATATATATTTAGAAATGCAAGTTAATGAAATTAATAGAGAAACTCAAAATACTAATTCTTTAATTAATAAATTTAAAGATAAATGTGATAATAATAATAATGAAGATATTAATGATAAACCATTAATTCCAAATGATATGACTTATTATGATGAAAAATCTAATTTTTATATTGAAATTAATAAAGGTTTTAATAAGAATTATGTTCATATTAGAAAAGATGAAAATGAATTATATTATTTCCATTATGAATATTTATATATTCCTGATATAATTAATGGAGAATTTAATCTTGAATTAAATATTAATAGTAAATTTCTACATAGTCAAATTGGTGTTTTATTAGAAATTGTAGAAATAAACGAAGATTTACAAGAAAAATTTGATGAATTAAAAAGTCAAAAAACTCTATCATCAAAGAAAATAAATGAATTATTTACAAATACCCAACTTCAAAACCCAATATGTAAAATATATTGTTTTTCAGGAGTGAAAAAATTTAATTCTTATTCTTTAAATAGAATATTACCTAGTGATACATTATATAGAATTTGGTTATATGACGTTAATCCTCAACCAATAATATTAGAAAATGCAAAATATTTAAATTATAAAAAAAACCCTTGTTTAATATATCAAATAACTATGAGATTAACAAATCAAAATATAAAAAATAAAACAGAATTAATTCAAGATCCTTCAAATTCTCTTTGTCAAAATAATGAATTACCATTTGATTTAAATACAAAAGATTATTTAGGAGATATTTATTATTTAAAAAAATCTGGATTTCATATTTTAGATTCTTTCAGAGTTGATAGAATTAAAAATAATATTCATTTTACTCAATTTAATATAACTGAAAGTTATTTATTTAGATTTTTAATGATCCCTGGAAGAGTAAAAGCAGATTTAACTTTATTAAAAATAACAAATGGAAAAAAAAGTATTGTCGCTAAATCTAATAATTTAAATAATGAATTAGCATTAGTTGCTGAAATTCCAAAAGGAAAATATATGATTTCATATAAATTTTATCCTCCTTCTTTTGGATTTACTAAATGTGAAAGTATTAAAATAGAATTTTCAATGATTAATTTTGAAACGTTAAAATCTAATATTAAAAATATGGAATTCAAATATCAAAAAGTTGATTCTAATGGTTATCCTTTAAATATGAAAAAAATTAATTTTATGAATCATTTAACCAAAACAATGGGTGATTTATATAATAAACCATTAGATGAAATAACATATATAATAAAAACAGAAAATCCAATTAAAGTAGAAGAAAAAAAAAATCTGCAACCAATTAATCAATTAGTAACTTTTCAAAATTTAACTTTTGTAATAAATCAAAAAGATAATAAAAAATTAAAAATAATAGGTTATGTTCAAAGTGATTTTACATTTATTGATGCTTCAATATATTTAATATATTATAAAACAGGAGATTCAAAAGGAGAAATAATTTATAGTCCAACACATAGAAAAAATTTTAATACTATAATCACACATAGATTACCTTATGGAAAATATACTTTATCAATAAAATATTATAAAAAAATCCATTTTGTAAGTTCTAATCAATTAGATGAAACTATCAATAGTAAATATGCAGAAATTCATTTTGATATTCAATTTATAAATGTATCAAATGATTTATTAAAATTATTAACAAGTGAAGGTTATATTAATTTATCTCCTTTTTCGTCAAATGCTAAATTATCTAATAATTATATTTGTAGAAAATTTGGAATTGCTGTTCCAAAAACTTTACATTCTCTTAGATATATATTATTTAATCCTGAAACTCATATTATTGATGAATATATGATTCCAAATGGATGTTTAGGTGAAGATAGAATAAAGTTTAATTTAAATAATTTTGAAAAAGGAATTTTCAGAATTTATATTGAAAGTACTATTTCTAAAATCACCGTTTTTTTATATAAACAAAAAATTAATAGCAAAGAAAATTATAAATTAGTTACTTATTCAAAAACTGATTTATATCATTTCGCTACATTAATGGATATTGTTGAAGATACTTTTAATTATATGATTCTAATTAAATATGAAGGTTATGTTGATGTAAGAAGTTCAATCAGTCAAGAATTTACAAAAAATAAATGTAAAACTTTCAAAATGGAGATTTCAATAGAAAAAAATCAAAAATTCCAATGTTCAAATAATAATAATAAATATATTGAATTAACAAATTTAAAACCAATACCTCAAATTCTTCCTGTAAAATATCAGAATAAAAATCAATTTTTCAAATATGATAGTTCTTTACAATATAAAGGAGAAAATAAAGGAAGTGGTTATGTTTATATGTTAAGAAAAGATAATAATAATTCATATATTAAATATCAAAATTTTTTAGTTTATAAACCAATAGATTTTAAATTTGAAATTATCAATGATTTTATCATGGCTCCAGTAACAATAATATTAAAAGATTCAAATGCAAATTCTACTATTTCATATAGTGATTTATTTGATGGAAGAACTGTATTATTAGTGAAAAATTTACCTAAAGGTTCTTATTCATTAGAATTATTCCTTCCAAAACAAAAAACTTCTTTTAAAGAAAACATTTGTACTATATATGATATTAAAATTGAAGCTAAAAAATCAAGTAGTCATTATAGAATGAAAGAATTAATAAATAAAATTGAAATGGTAAATGATAATTTAGATATTCCTGTTAGATTACCATATACTTTAAATGAACCTAAATATATGATTGCTTATGGAGAAAATGCATATATTAATTATATTAATAATTATTATATGAGATATAATTCTACTTATAAAAATGGTCCTAAAAGTTTATTTTTAATTAATACTATTCCTTTCACTTTAGATTATGAATCTGTTTGTGATTTTAATATTGATTTAGAAAGAAGTGATATTGATAATGTTCAAATTGCCATTGATCAAATTACTAATTTTTCCAATTTTCAAAGTAATTTATTAAAACCTGGAAATTATAATTTAACTGTTAAATTAAATAGAACTATTAGTTCAGGAAGTTTGAAACCTTTTTATGATTATGAATTACTTAATAAAATTATTAGATTATATATTGGAATTTCTCCTCTTTATAGAATTAATCAAGTATATAAATTTAATGATATTATTTCTACTTATCATCAATGTGAAACTAATTATCTTCCTTCAATAATAAAAACTGAAATTAATAGTAATGAATTTAGATATATTAATCCTAAATTTACTATTAGAAGAAGTGATATTCACTCTAAATTTATTTCTAATACTACTTTAATATTAAATAATTCTGTTAGAAATAGAATAATTTGTGAAATTGGTGCTGATTATGTTTTTAATAAATTTATGTTGAATTTAATTGCTAGTAATAATAGAATTTATTACATGAAAGTTACTGATAACGTTGGATTTCTTGATTTAATGCTACCAAAGGGAAATTATACGTTACAATTAGTTTTAGATGAAGATATTATTGTCAATCAAAATCAATTGTCTTGTTTAATAATGGATATAAATATTCATATAATTGAAATAGATAAAAGAGTATCTTCAAAAGGACAAATTTTAGGAGAAGAAAAAACCCAAAATTATTATAATACTAAAAAATGTGATGGTAATATTATTCCAATAAGTTTATCATTAAATAAAAATAAATATAAAAATGGGCATTATTTACTTCATTTACCAAATGCTTTATATTTTAAAAATACTCAAAAATCAAAGTATAAAAGAAATATAAATGAAATAGATATTAAAGTAGAATATAATAGTTTAATGTTAATTTCAACTTATGTTTCTCAACCAAGTGAATTTTCTGTTGTTCCAAGATTAAGGTATAATATAATAAATTCAAATACTAGAAAAATTGCTTATAAAACACCAAAATTAACATTATTAAGTCAAGATTTAAATGATAGAAGTACATATTATCATTTAGAAAAAAATACAAATAATATTAAATATTATACTTTACAATTAAGTACCTTAAAAGATACTATTAATGATAGAATTTGTCCTAAATATGATATTGATATTATAATTGATGATATTGATCATCTATATAATAAATTTAAATGCCAAGTTAAAAATAATAAAATAATAACATTAAAGAAACCAAATCAAAAAATTGGAATTATAAGTGATAAACCATATTTCCAAAAATTAAATTATACAATGTTTACAGAAAAGGAATATTCTTCAAAAGCAAATTCAAAAGGAATATTAACATATAGAATAGATTTCACATTAAGTGAAGGAGATAATTTTAAAGATAATATAACAACATACCAAATATTAGTAGATTTAGGTTTTGAACATATAACAAGTAATTTTAAAATGGTATTATTAAAAGGAAATAAAATAATAAAAAGATCCTCACCATTTTTTTCATATAAGCAAAAAGCAACATTTAAAAATCATATATTATTAGAATCATTAATATCAAATTCAGAAAATCAAGGAAGTAAAGAAATATTTGGTGATTATTCATTATATATAATAGAAAATGCATGGCACAATATTACAAATATATTAAAAGCAACTACAAGTGATAAAAATATAAATAATATTCCTCTTTGTATTCCTTTTTCATATACTTTTATTATTAATGTTAAAAATTATAAAGTTGATAATCCTGAAGTAATTTCCATTTATCCTCCTGGAAATGAAATATATAAAATTAATGGTCAAGATTTAAATATTAAAATTACTTTAAGTAAATCTCCTTATAATAAAAAAAGAGAACCAATAACTATGATGTTTAATAGAGAAGATATTAAAAGTGCTTTTTATATAAGAAAAAGAATTAATTCTACTCAAAATATGTCTTTTACTTTTTCTTGGGAAGAAGATTATTATAATAAAAATCCTAAAATTAATCCTTATAAAGTTACTTCTGCTGATGATATAAATAATAAAGAATGGTATTTAATTTTTAAAAATGATATTTTTGAAGATAATACAGAATATGAATTTAGACTTGAAGAATTTATTATTTACGATAGTTTAAATTATTTTTTTTATGGTGATCAAGGAATTTTTTCTGAAAAAATAATAATTAAAACTGGAAAAAATACAAAAAGTTTAGATGATAATATTATTGAAAGTGATAGTGATTTATCAATTAATAATATTGTTTCTAAATTAATAACAGAACAAAATGAAAAAGAATATTCTGATGAAGATGAAGAAATTATAAAAGAAAATATAATTGAAAGTTATCAAAATTGTAATGGTCATGGAAAATATTTTTATGATCAAATGCTTAAAAGACATATTTGCTCTTGTTATGACGGTTTTTCAGGGAAAACTTGTGATTATTGTGAAGGGAAAATTATTGATGATAAATGCGTTGAAGTTGATAATGTTAATGATTATTTAATAGATAATTCAAACAGTGAAAATGAAGTTAATGAAAATATTAATAAAGAAAATAAAGATAATGTTAAAAAAGATGAAATTAAAGTTATTTCTGAAAATAAAATTAATGATAATAAGATAAATGAAAATAAAAATAATGAAGTTGATCCTTGTGGAAAATGCTTTAATGGAATTTGTGATTATAGAGTTGGAAAATGTATTTGTGATAATGGATGGACTGGAAAAAATTGTGATGAATTAATTAAAAAAGTAGAATATAATAAATTTATAAGTGAATCTCAAAAGAAATGGAATATTAATTATTCAACAATATTAAATTGGCTTTTTAGATTATTTGGAGCATTAATTATTATTATAATATTAATTTATGTTTTTAGAGGAGTTTTAAAAGGAAAAACTGATTTAATTAATAAATTAGATTATAATGTTTTAGGACAAAGTGAGGATGAATTAGATAATCAAAATTCTATTAATGATGAAGATAATAATAAATTAGAATTAACTCCAAATGATTAAAAAAAAATAATATCTTTTTATTGTGATAGAATAATTATATTTATAATTGAATATTTAAAATATTAAATAAAATATTAATAAAAAAAATGAAATTTTTAAAATTTAAAAAAAAAGAAATTTTAAATAAAAAAAAAAATATTTTAAAAAATAAAACTTCATTTATTGAATGTCATAAGTTTTATAATTTTTTTGACATAATTGATGTTTTAACAATTCATTTTCTTTAATTAAACATCTATTTTCTTTATCTAATTTTTCATTATCAAACATTTGTTCACTAAAATCTTTTCTAATTTTTTCACTTTGAGCAAATAAATAATTAAAATCTTGTTCTTTTTTATTATTTAAATCTTTTAAACAAATAATTTCATTTTTTAAATGTTCAATAGTTTTTTCTAAATACGAATGATCATTTTTTAAATTATCATTTTCTTTTTTAACAATATCAAAACTTTTTTTACATAAAATATTACTTTCTTTTTCAACTCCTAATTGACAATTAATATTATCAATATTTTGTTTTAAATCATAATTATTATTTTCTAAACATTGATTTTTATTATTTAATTCAGTAATTATATTTTGCATATTTTGATTATTTATTTGTAAATCATTTATTTCTTTATTTATTTTTTCATTTTCATCTTTTAATTTTTGTATTTGATATTTACTATTATAATATAAATCTTCCTTTTCTTTTTTATGTTGATTATTTATTTTTTCTAATTGTTCATTATGTGATTTTAACATTGCTTCAATTTTATTTTGATTTTCTTTATTTGAATTTTCTTCATTTTTTTTTGTTTCTTCTATTTCTTTTTTTAAATTTACTATTTCTAAATTTAATTTTTCTCTTTCTTCTTCGTTTTTCCTTTTCATTTCTGTTATTTTTCCATTTAAATTCTCATTTTCTTCTTTTAATGTTTTATTGTTTTCACTTAATTCATTTATTTTTTCCATTTTTTCATTTAATATAAAATTAAATCTATCATTCATTTCTTCTTCTTTCATTTTATTTTTTTGAAATTCTTCATTTGCTTCATTTTGTAATCTTTTAATTTCATTTTGAAAAGAACTTTTTAATCTATCTAAATTATTTTGAAGAGAAGTTATTTTATATTTTAATTCTCCTTTTTCTTTTTCAAATAATCTTTTTAATTCAGTTACAAATTCTCTACTATATAATTGATTTATTTCATTATTTTGAGAATTAATATCTTCAGAATATGGAATTGAATTATTTAAAGTCGTTAAATTATTTAAATCTTTATCTTGAGAAATATAATTTGTATTTTGAGGAATTTGAGATAAAGAATTTATTTTTTCGTTCTTTTTACTTAAAGGAGAATTTAAAATTTGATCATTTGTATTTTTTAACATATTTTTCCTATAATGATTATTTTTTATTGAAACAGAATGAACTATCATATCACATCTATGACAAAATAAATGAAAAGGATTACATTCAGAACAATAAAATATTGCATTTTCATTTTTACATCTTTCACATAAAGGATTTAATATATTATTATCATTAGATGACATATTTTTTATTTTATAATAAATAAAATACTTATTTTATTTTAATCAAATTATTTCTTTCTTAATTTAAAAAATAAATGAAAAAAAATTTAAAACCTTTCAAAAAAAAATTGTTTTAAATAAAAAAAAAAATCCAATATAAAAAATTTAAAACAAATTGGTTTTTTTCATAACTTTAAGAAAATCTTCTTCTCCAATTTCTCCATCTCCATCTCTATCTGCTTCTTCTATCATTTCTTGTAATTCTTCAACAGTCATATTTTCTCCTAATTCCTTAGCAACTTTTTGTAAACTTTTCAAAGTGATTTTATCTTGTCCTTCTTCACAAATCAAATGAAAAGCTTTTTTCATTTCTTCAATTGGATCTCTTTCTAACATTTTTTCAGTCATTATACTTAAAAAATCTTCAAATGAAATATTTCCTTCTCCTTGTTTATCTACTTCACTTAATATTTTCCTTATTTCTTCTTTTTTTGGCTCAAATCCTAATGCACGCATTGCTACTTTCAATTCCTTTGAATCTATATATCCTGTTGATTCTGAATCAAATAAATCAAATGCTTCTTTTATCTCTTGTGATTGCTCTTCTGTTATTTCTGTCCTATATTTTTTTGTTTGAGTCACTGATTTTGGCTTTATTTTTGACATTTTTTTTTTATATTTTTTGAAAAAGGATTTTTAAATATTTATTTCAAATTAAATAATCTCTATAATTAATTTTTTTTGAAAAGAGTGGGTTACATTTAAATAAAAGATAATTTGAATAAAAATTTTAATTATTATTATAATATAATTAAAAGCATTTGTGTTTTTAAAGTTTGGATTCTTTATAATAGAATGAATTTTATGTATTTTAGGAGTCATATTAAAAAAAAAATAAAAGAATATTTTTGAGTTTTACTAAGTTTAAATATTTTAATTTTATTATTTGTTTTAAATTATTTATTATATCTCTTTAACTTAAAAAATAATAAAAAAAAAATCATTTAAAAAAAAATGTATTCCCTCTCTGTAAGAATAAACAGCATATTTTTTTTTTTTGGTATATGTTTAACAATCCTGGGAGTATTTAACGTATTAACAACAATATTAATAAAAAGAATTCCAAAAGTGAATAAATTTTCTTTTAAATCAACTTCCTTATACAACAACCCATATACGAAAATTCAGCATTCAAGTGGAGAAATGGACATGGATATAGATTTTGAGCCATGTTACAATTGGAATACAAATTTAATTTTTGCATGGATAAGTGCAACTTATGATAATGGAAATAAGAGAAATAAGGGAAATACTACTGTTACTATTTGGGATAATATAATGAAAAGAGATAATGTTGAAAGTCATCATTTTATTAATGAAAAACAATTATTGGAATATCCTTTAATCAGTAAAAATTTCGATTTAAGTAATAAAGATATTTATTTGGAATTACATTGGGAACATATGCCTGTTTTTGGACCCATTCTTAAAAAAAGTATTCCTTTAGGTAATTATAAAGTTAGGAAAGATAAAACTAAACCTACCAAAAGAGAAATTGAAAGAGAAGTTGGATATGATGATTTATAAATTTTATTATTTTTTTTCAATTTTAATTTAAATTAAAAAAAATACTTTTTTTATTTATATTTTTTATATTATTTATTTTCTTTTTTTTTCCTCTTGATTGAATCATATATTGATATTGATTCTTTTATTTTTAACCAGAAAAAATTCTTCATCATTTTAAGATAATATAATTCAATAATTCTTTGATAAATTTTACATATAGAATTAAAAGAATATTCATCTTTATATTTATTAAACATTTTTTCTTTAATAACAGAAATTTTTAGTCATTAAAAAAAAGAAAAAAAAAATCATAACATTGATATAAAAATAATAAATATTTAAAATCTAGATATAAAATAAATATTCTTTAATCAAAAAATTATCAAAAATGGAAGAGAGAAGAGTAAAAAAATCGAATTCCTTAAAAGGGAACTCGAAAACATCATCAATGAACAAAATTCAGAATCCAAAAAGAAAAGAAAGCAGTGGTCAAGTAACAACAAATGCTGAAGGATTTTTAAATAAAATAATAAATAATACATTTTCTCCAGTAACAAATTACAAACATAGTAAAAAATTAAGTTCATCAAATATAAATACAGAAAAAGCATTATTAGAGAAATTATCAATGGATATATTAAAAAAAGATTATGAAAAATATCCAAATGGAGACATATCTCAAAAACCATTTGGAATAGTAAAATCATTTGCATTTAATTCATATCATGGAATATATAAAGAAGAAAACGAAGATAAAATTTGTGTATGTGAACAAATAAAAAAACCTCCAAATTCAAAAAGTAGAATTTGGCCAAAATTATCATTTTTTGCAATATTTGATGGTCATGGAGGAGAAACATGTTCATCCTATCTAAAAAATAATTTCTTAAATTATTTATTAGAAGACAAGAATTTTCCAATAGATATAAAAGCATCATTAATATCAACAATAGAAAGATGTGAAAATGAATTTAACAAAAAATATAATGATGATTTAAGTGGTTCTTGTGCATTAATATGTGTAATATCAGATAATAAAATATTTTTTTGTAATGTAGGTGATTCTCGTGCAATAATGTCAATGGATAATGGGAAAAAAATTCGTCCATTAACAATAGATCACAAGCCTAACAATCCAAAAGATTATGAAAGAATAATAAAATGTGGTGGGAAAGTTTATATTGATAATGATAATCCAGAAAGAGATTTAACTCAAATGACAGTAATAAATAATGAAAAAGAATTTGATAAATATATTAATGATCCTGAAATAGTTTATCGTATTTATCCTTGTGATTTAGCTGTTTCTAGAACAATAGGAGATTCAAAAGCCAAAAAAAAAGAATTAGGAGGTTTACCTGGACAAGTTGTTTCTACTCCTGATGTTTATGTTTTTGATAATTCAAGTAATTTAGATTTTATTATTATGGGATGTGATGGTATCTTCGATTGCTTAAGTAATAATGATATTATTGATTGTGCTTGGTATGCTATACAAAATACTAGTAAATCTAGAAATAATGATATTAATTATATCTCCCTTGATATGTGTGATATGATCATTAAAAATTCTATGGATAAAATGAGTGGTGATAATCTTTCTGTTGTAATTATTGGTTTGGAAGGACTTGAAAAATACTTAGTTAATAAAATTAATAGAGAGAAGGTTGTTAAGACTTTTAAAAAATAGATTTTTTTTTTCATTTTTTTGGTGAACAATTTCATTGATTAGAATATATATAATTTAATTACTTCAAGAATTATTTAATGTTTATTATAATAAAATATATTTTTTATTGAACATTAAATTAAAATTTTATTATTTTTTTATCGAATTTTCTTTAAAATAATAATTTATAAATAATGTTAAATTCCTTTTATAAAATTTTTATAAAGATTAAACAAAATAACATTAATGGGTATAAAATGTGTAAAACCAAATTATTGTTGTGGCCAAACAGATCTTTCACGTAAATCAAAAAGTTCTCAAGAGACGTTAAATCCAAATGAATTAGCAGACAATAATAATACAAATAGAAAAAAATCAATTTTTGGAGTAAATTCCTTTGCTAAAAAATTTTTAAAATTAGAATCAAAAATGTCAAGAGCTTCTTTAAAATCAAATAATAGTCAATTAACAATAATAAATAATAATTTAAAATTTATAAGTGAAATTAGTCAATTGACAATAATGAATGAAGTAAATAAAAAAGAAGAAGATATAAAAATGATAAACAAAATATTTTCCAAAAATTATTTTCTAAAAACATTAAATGAAAAGAATAAAGAAGATATAATGAAAGAAATAAGATTAGCAAAAATAGGAGGAAATAAATTAGTAACAAAAGAAGGATATGAAGGTAGATTATTATATATAATAAGAAAAGGATTAGTAGAAGTAATAAAAGATAATATAATCATAAAAACATATTCAAAAGGAGAAAGTTTTGGAGAAATAGCATTATTACATAAATATTTTAGAACAAGGACAATAAGAACTATTTCAGAATGTGAATTTTGGATTTTAGAAAGAATTTCATTTAGAAAAATAATAGATGCTTCAACAATTGAAAATTATAAAGAAAATAAAAAATTCATAAATTCAATAAATATTTTCCGGGCTTTAGAAAATTATCAAATTTCACTTTTATGTTCTGCTTTATATAAAGAAATGTATATTAAAGATAATATTATTGCTAAAGAAGGTGATTTTGCAAATTGTATTTATATTATTAAAGAAGGAGAAGTTAATTGTGTTAAAGAGGGAAGAATAATAAGAACCTTATCAAAAGGAGAAAATTTTGGAGAAAGAAGTATTTTTTTAGATACCAAAAGATCTTTAGATGTTATTGCCAAAACTAATTGTATTTGCTATTTAATTTCGTTTGATGTTTTAAAAACTGTTTTAGGCTTTTCTTATAGAAATGTTCTTTTAAATCAAATTATTAAAATGGCTTTTTCTAAAAGCATTTATTTCAAAGATATTCATTTACAATTCATTGATAGAATTTTTCATTTGTTTATTATGAAAAATTATAATAAAGATGAAATTGCTTATAAAAAAGGAGATGATTTATCTGAAATTGTTTCAGTTATTATTGATGGAAGTTTAATTAATAAAAATAAAGAAATCATAGGGAATAGAGGAGAAATTCTATTTGAGCAAAATGTATTTAATCAAGCTAATAATACTTTATTATATGATTTAATTGTTGATCCAGATTGTTTAATTTGTGAAGCAGAAACAAAACAAATATTTAAATCTTTACGGGTGGATAATTTCTTCGTTTTAAAAAATAAAAGTATTGAAATTAATATATTATCTCAATCAGAATTATTAAGAAAATTCAATTTTGAAAAAATAGAATTTCTCTTATCAAAAATGGGAAGGAAAAAATATAAAGAAAATGAAATAATAATTTCAAAAGGAAAAGAAGGAAAAAATATATTTTTTATAAAAGAAGGAAAAGTAAGAATAGAAAATTTAAATCAAGATATTTCTCTAAATTCAATGGGAACTTTTGGTTATAAAGAATTAGGAATTTCATCATCAATAGGAGAAAATTTATTATTTACAAATTATTATAATGATACAATTATTGCTTCTTCTGATTGTGAACTTTTATATATAAATAAATCTTCCTTTGAAAATACTTTAGGAGAAAATTTACTATCTTACTTAAAAAATTGGTTATTGTTAAGAGATAAAAATTTAAATTTACGTGATTTTGATTTTTATGGTGATTTTAATGTTCATTTTAATCCAATTGTAAGTTTAATTAAATCAAGAACAAATAATAGATTTTATGTAATAAAAAGTTATCCAAAAGATTTAATAATAAAAGAAGATTCATTTAATCATATATCAGAATTAAAAAAAATAAATTTAAAAATAGATTATCCTTTCATATCAAATTATATAAAAACTCTCCAAGACAAAAATTATATATATTTCCTATTTGAATATATTGAAGGAATTCAATTATCAGAAATAATAAAAAACAATGAAAACTATTATATTCAATTTACAAAGCGTCAACTTCAATTTTTTTTTTCAAATTTACTATTAATAATAAACTACCTTCATTCAAAGAGTATAATTCACAGAAGCATTCAGCCGGATAATTTAATAATAAATAAGAATGGATATTTAAAGTTAATAACATTAACAACATCAAAAATAATAGAAGACAGGACAAATACAATATTAGGAAATATATTTTATATGTCACCTGAAGTAATTTTAGGAGAAGGATATTCATTTGAAGCAGATTATTGGTCTTCTGCAGTTTTAATGTATGAAATATGTTTTGGAAAAAAACCCTTTGAAGGTAATGTTGATGATCCAATGACTGTTTATTTCTCCATTATTAATGGAAATTTAAATTTTCCTAATAATTATTATGATTTATCTCTCATTTCTCTTTTAAGTAATATGCTTGAAAAATCACCTTTTAATCGTTATTCTAAAATCGAATTAATTCAAAGTCATTCTTGGTTCAGTAATTTTGATTTTAAAGATGTTGAATTTCTTAAAATAAATCCTGAATTTATTCCTAAAGTTGAAGATATTAAATATGAAAATAATGAAAGCTTTTTAAAACATTCTATTTTAATGTATAAAGAATGGAAAAATGAATTTCAAGTCTTTGTTGAAGAAAGTGAAAGGAAAGAATATGAATGTTGGTTTGAGGGTTTTTAAAAAAACAATTATTTATTGTTGATTTTATTATAGGAATATTTATATTTTATTTTTTTAATTTTCTATGGTAGTTATATTTTTTATAGTAGTTGTTTATTCTATTATTAATTTTTA
>JAEEGK010006121.1_pt1 | contig 28976 bp, 26 predicted proteins | sample 8958771 | NCBI WGS metagenome assembly JAEEGK01 (sample SAMN16246547, study PRJNA631951) | gut metagenome | biome: gut microbiome; feature: rumen; material: SC-attached | host: Bos | place: Iran: Karaj | collected 2018-10 | reverse complement strand
GGGATACCTGCAATTTGTCCTTCACGATCTGTGGCCTGATTGAACTTGTAGTCGACCATCAATACTTCACGATTCTCGAAATCCTTAACCTTCAGGATTACCGGTGTTACATTCTCTGCCATATCTTATTTCCTTTCTTATCTTTATTTTTAATTATCAATCATCAACTAGCGTAGCATCATGCCCACTCGTTCTCGAACTTGACGGAGCCAATCTCGATTTGCTTACAGGTAATCTGAATCTCCTCGTAGTGACCCACCTTGTCTTCCCACTTCTCTTCGAAGTCGACGCAATAGCCGTTGGTAAATTTGATGGACTTCATAGCCTTGCCTGTCTTGGTCTCCAAGAACTCGATACTTCCGTTCTTTGGCAGGTTGCGTTCTACCATCCATGCCATCAGGTCGGGTGTTCCGTCGTTCAGCGCCTTGACGCGAACTTGAATCTTACCACCACGGGGGATACCGGCCATCTGTCCCTCAACGTCTGTTGCCTGATCAAACTCATAGGTTACTTTCAATACTTCACGATCTTTGTAACCGTCAATTTTCATTGATACTGGAGTCTTTGCCATAATAATTTCCTTTCTGTTTTTTTAATTGTTTACTACATTAACATGATATTGTGCGCCATTAGCCGTTAGCCAATGCAGCCTCCTTGTCCTTCTTGTCTGCAGCAACCTTGATGATAAAGTTCTTGGCAGCATAGAACGGAGTCAGCGTAACATCACAGGTAATCTGCTTAGTAACAGGGTCCTGACGTGGTTCACCAATCTCGTAGTTCTGGAACAGGTTGCCATAACCCTTATACTGGTTGAGGAATTCCTGAATCTTGGCCTTCAAGTTCTTGGGGCTGTTGTATGGATCCCAGTTCTCGAGAGCAACCTCGTGTACGAAGTTCATCAGCACCTTCTTAACCCAGTCGAATACGCGAACGATAGGATACTCTTTCATAGCATCAAGGTCACCATTGTAAAGTGTAGTGTTGTTGAAAGCCATCACACGACCCTCACTGTAAACCATAGGAATTACCTGATTGTCCATCAGAGCGGCAATCTCAGACTTCAATAGATCGCTCTTTACGCCCTTCACACCATCCAACGTACCATACTTCTTACCACCAGCACCCTGTGCCATGTTAGCGGTCTCATTATAGAGCTTACCGCAGAGTGCAGCAGAAGGAGCAATGTAGAAGGCGGCGGCGTCCTCTTCGTCAGCTGACATCTTCTCTGACTCACGACCAACGAGCCAGTTGGCACACATCACTACGTTCATCAGTTCCTGATCGCTATCACGATAGCCCTCAGTATTGGCCTGCAGGTCGTCGAACGAATACTCGTCAGCATGGTCAGTCAACAGCATGACCTTATACTTGAAGGCCATCTTTGCCCACTGCAGCAGGTCAACCTTGTCGTTTAAGACACCGCCAGGAACACAAACCAAGCTGTAAGCATCCTTCAGGCTCAGACGGTCGAAACCATTGCGAAGAATATCCTCAACCTCATGAGCGAAACCAGAGTCTGCATCTGCAATATCCTCTTTCAGGACGTTGATGATACGAAGGTTCTTCACCTTGTCTGTACCACAGGTTTTGAAGAATGAATCGAGTTCACGGTAAGAGCGCTCCAGGTCCTTAGTAGCATAGAGGGCATCGGTGATACCCTGCTTCAGAACGCCTGTCTGCTTCTCTTCCTCCTGCTTACAAGCATCAGCATAGCCTGTAGCGCTGTCAATGTCTGCCTGATCAAGCAGTTCGAGCCAACGGCTAATCTCTCTTGCCAGTCCTTCACGCTTCTCCTTGAAACGCTTGTCTTTCAAGAATACATCCTTAGCGGCCTTACGGGCTGGATTCATATTATCTGCATCAGGCATGAAGCCACGGACGGCATTGAAGCCTCCGAATGCTGACAACAGTTTGCTGACGTCTTTACCTTTTTCTTGAAGCTCGGCACCGGCTTGTGCAGCACCCTGGGCTTGTTTCATTTCTGTATCTGCCATAATTGTTTTTGATTTTCTGATTGCAAAATTAATTGTTTCTTTTTATTGCTTCCCAATATTTTCGGGTTTTTCTTTGATAGTTGTAGCGACAACCAGCAATTTAAGCGACAAAACATACTTATCGCGGTTTTTGCTGTCGCGCTTACTTATTCTTCTCCAACATCATTCGAAATTCTACAGGACTCATACCCACAGCTTCCTGCATGTGACGCTGGAATGTTCGTACCGACTTGAAACCTGCATCCTCACTAACACCCACAATACCATACTCAGGATGCTCACGAAGCAACTGCATAGCACGTACCAGACGTACAAAGTCAAGGTAGTCGTCGGCCGACTTATAGGTGGTATTGCGGAACAACTTAGTCAGACGAGCTTGTGACACACCAATCAGTGTTGCAAGCTGAGAACCAGAAAATTCGCCCTTTAAAAGGGACGTATCCTGTTCCAGACGTGTCTCGATAACTGCCAGCAGTTCGGCATCGTCCGTAAGATCGGCTATCATCAGATTTCTGCGGTCTATCTCCATCTCTTCTTTCAACCAGCTGACACGCTGTCGCATCTCATACCACATGCAGAGTTGTTCGCTGAGCTGCATATTGCGACTCAGCAGCTGATCATTCTCTGCCTTCAGCTGTTCAACGGTCTCTTGAAGCTGTCTGATTTGTTCTTCCGCTTTCATACCTTATTTTGCGCTTTCCAACTCGTCGAGCATAGACTTCAACATCTCTTTCAACTCTTCACGACTACCAGCATCTTTCAGGATGTCGCGCAGCTTACGGTTCTGCTCAATGCTCTTACGAATCTTTGTATTTGTCTCAATCTTCATTTTCACGCCAGAGAGGAAGGGGCTATTCTCAACCAGACGGCCCTTGCCACCATTGGCCTCAAAGTCACGCAGTTCACCAAACTTCAACGTCTCTTCCACTGCACCGCCTTCTTCGTCGGTAAAGGTAACGTCTACTTTCGGCTTGAAGTGATCGAAGGCATCGTTGATATTCTGAATATCCTCCACGAACTCAGGATTACCTGCCTCGACATCACTGGTGTATTGATCAATCATCAGCGTCTTGTTCTGATCAATCAAACTGACTTTTGCACTAGACTCCTCATCTGGAGCCATAGAAATGAAATTCTCTTTCATTGCCATAATTGTAATGTTTTAAAATTAATAAATATTATTTAAGTTTCCGATATTACGATAATTGAACAGTACATCAGTTTTTGACGTCGAATAAAACATTGCCGTCTTTGTCCACCTGCACCTCAATATGGTCGCCTGACTTGATTTTACCAGCAATCATCATCTTTGATATGGGGTGACGCAGTTCCTTACGGATGACACCCAGCACTGGACGTGCACCATATTGTTGGTTGTAACCACGCAGTGCGATGGTCTGTCGTGCCTCGGGCGTCAGGGTCAGCGTGATATCCTGTTCTGCCAACAGCTTCAGCAATCCCTTCATATGAATATCGAAGATCTGAGCCACCGTCTTGTCGGTAATGGGCGAGAACGGTACAATCTCCGTTAGACGGGCCAGGAATTCCGGACGGAAATAGCCTTGCATGATATCCATCAGCTCATTATTCTCAGGGATAATGCCATTATTGAAGCGTTCGACGATGGTTTGTGCACCGATATTCGATGTAAACAGAATGAGGGCATTCGAGAAGTCGCCTACACGGCCCAGACGGTCGTGCAACTTTCCTTCGTCCAGAATCTGCAGGAACAAATCGAACACACTCTTGTGTGCCTTCTCGATTTCGTCGAAAAGGACTACGCTATATGGGTTCTGGCGAATCTTGTTGACCAGCAAGCCACCCTCTTCATAGCCGACATATCCCGGAGGTGCACCATAGAGCAATGCTACCGAGTGTTCCTCCTTGAACTCTGACATATCGAAACGCAACAAGGCACTCTCGTCACCAAACAAGAATTCTGCCAATGCCTTCGACAACTCTGTCTTACCAGTACCTGTCGGACCAAGGAAGAAGAACGAACCCATAGGCTGCCCCTTCTTACTCAGTCCTGAGCGTGCCTCATAAACGGCATCCAGTACTTTCCTGACGGCATGATCTTGACCTACGACGCGCTTCTTCAGCGTCTCTTCACCACCCATCAGTCGGTCACGCTCCTGTGTTTGTACCTTACCAAGAGGTATACCCGTCTGACGAGCTACGGCAGCACTGAGGTCTTCACAAGTCAGTATCATCTCAGGCGTAGCCTCCTCAGGCTTGACGTTTTCCTTTTCTATTTTCACATGCGACATGGTACGGTCCAACAGGTCGATAGCCGATGCTGGCAAGCACTTCTCTGTCAGATAACGCTTGGCCAGGCGGATTGACTCGTTAAGGACTTCCTCGTCGACGGTCAGGCGGTGATAATCTTCGTAAGCAGGTATCACACCCTTCAAAATCTCCAGCGTATGGATTGCGTCGGGCTCATCAACAGAGATCTTCTCAATATTCGAGGTCATCTCCTTATCGGTCTCAATATTCTTGGTGAAACCATCAATACTCGAAGTGCACAGTAACTGCAAACGACCTTTACTCAACTCGTTTTTAAGCAATGTAGAGCATCCAAAGAGAGCACCCTGCTTGTCGAATATCTTGTCAATCTTCTCAATAATCAGTACAGCATTCTGCAAACCTTCAATCTCGTTGATGACGCTCTTGAAACGGTCTTCAACTTCTCCTTTATATTGTGCATCACCGCCCAAAGCGGCAAGGTCGAGTTCGTAGACTACGGCATCATTCAAGAAACTGGGGGCATGACCGTCAACCACTTCATGGACAAAACCGTTAATAAGTGAAGTCTTACCGACACCTGCCTCACCAGTTATCAGCAGATTGGCCTTGGTCTTTCTGCCAAGGATCTCGTAGATAATGGCTATCTCATCCTCAAAACCGATGACATGGTCCAAGTTGCCGGCACGGGCAATAGCTGTCTTGTCTATGCAATATTTGGCGATATGTCCCTTCCCACCTGCAGCAGGCGTATGCTTGGTCAGTTCAGCACCTTCCATATAGGGAGCCTCAACATTAGCACCACCGCCCATCTTTGCACTAATCTCCGACGGGGTGAGAGGCAGGGTCTTCAATTGGTCAAAGCTAAAACCTACGCCTGGCGTCACCAGTGAGGCTAAGATACATATCGGGGTTGTCTCGTCAAGATCGAATTTTACTTTGTAGTTATCAGCTTCCTCTAAAACTGCTACCGACTCATCCGAATAGTCCAAATCCCGCATGGGTTTGACAGCACGTGGAGCCATCTGCATCTGCACGTCTGCCCAATCTTGCAGGTAATAATAGTCTTTATCCATTTCGGTTTCCAAAAAACGGACAAGGCCCATTTCTTTATGAAGCACAGCTTTGAATAGATGGGCTGGATAAATAGCATCACTTTGATGCTCTTCTGCGAACGAATTCGCTATTGTTCTTATATCCATATAGCAAAATTTATAGAGTTTTCTTTAAGTATTAAGTATATGGATGCAAAGATACAAAGAAATGATGAAATCCCCAATATTTAAGTGGCAAAATATGAAACTTGAAACTAAAAAATTAGTATTTTTTAATAAGTTGTAGAACTATGGTCGACTATTCGAAGAGTTTGTGGCTTCCATCATATCCTTTTTCATCTCCTGCCAAAAAGGTGTCATTCCCTTTGATCCTTCGTTGGTTTCCAGATCAAGTTCAGGGAGTTCTATATCCTCTTCGACCATGAAAGGCACAATGATATCGTTGTGTTTTTGGACGAATACCGTCGCAACGCCCTGTGATATAATGCCCAGTTCCTTGGCAGCACGCCAGGAGAGGTCAATGATACGTCCGCGAACAAATGGACCACGGTCTGTCACTTTTACAACCACACTACGTCCGTTAGCAGGGTTATAGACTTTCAGTTTAGTACCAAAGGGATAGGTACGGTGGGCACATGTCAGACTATCCAGATGCAGACGTTCACCACTAGCCGTCTTACGTCCATGGAACTTTTGGGCATAAAACGAGGCTTTACCCTTCTGGGATTGAGAAAACGAGAAAATGAGAAAATGAGAAATGAAGACTGCCAACAATATTAGTCGCAGCCAAATCCACTTTGGAGTTCTTAGACAATTTCTCATTTTCTCAATTCCTCATTTATTGATTTTTTATACGATGCCTTGGGCGAGCATAGCTTTGGCAACTTTCATGAAACCAGCGACATTAGCACCCTTCACGTAGTTGACGTAGCCATTAGGCTCCTTACCGTATTTTACGCATTGCTCGTGAATACCAGACATTATCTGATGCAGACGCTGGTCAACCTCTTCAGCCGTCCACGACATACGCATTGAGTTCTGCGTCATCTCGAGACCAGAAGTGGCTACACCGCCAGCATTAACAGCCTTGCCTGGTGCAAACAGCTGACCAGCAGCAATGAACTTATTGACAGCCTCAGCCGTACATCCCATATTCGACACTTCAGCAACACACAATGGCTTCTGAGCCAATATCATATCGGCATCGTCGCCATTCAACTCATTCTGGGTGGCACAAGGCAAATAGATGTCGGCTTTCTGCCCCCATGGTTTCTTTCCCTCAAAGAACTGTGCACCGTCGAACTCCTCAGCATAAGGTGCGCAAATATCATTGCCCGAAGCACGCAGTTCCAACAGATAGTCAATCTTCTCGTCATCAAGTCCTGCCGGGTCGTAAATATAGCCGTCAGGACCACTGATGGTAATGACTTTGGCACCCAACTCGGTAGCCTTCTTGGCAGCGCCCCAAGCCACATTGCCGAAGCCAGAAAGGGCAATGGTCTTGCCCTTGATATCCAGGCCATGGGTCTCCATCATGTGATGTACGAAATACAAGGCACCATAGCCAGTAGCCTCAGGACGCAAAATACTGCCGCCCCACTCCATGCCTTTACCCGTCAGGGTGGCACCATGGAACTGGCTGGTAAGGCGTTTATACTGTCCGAAGAGATAACCAATCTCGCGCGCACCCACACCGATATCGCCGGCAGGCACGTCCATATCGGGACCAATGACCTTATAAAGCTCAGTCATAAACGACTGGCAGAACTTCATGACCTCGTTGTCGCTCTTACCACGGATAGAAAAGTCGGAACCTCCCTTACCACCACCCATAGGCAATGTGGTCAAGGCATTCTTAAAGGTCTGCTCGAAACCGAGGAACTTCAAAATACTCAAATTCACTGATGCATGGAAACGCAGTCCACCCTTATACGGTCCGATGGCACTATTGAACTGTACACGGTAACCGATATTGACCTGTACCTCACCTTTGTCGTCAACCCAAGGCACCCGGAAAGTAATGATACGCTCCGGTTCTACGATGCGCTCAATAATCTTTGCCTTCTCAAATTCGGGATGCTGGTTATACACGTCCTTAATGCTGTCCAACACCTCGCGAACGGCCTGCAAGAACTCTACCTCACCTGGATGTTTACGTTCCAGATTTTGCATAATTTTCTCAACTTCCATAGTAAAAGTATTTAAGTTTTAAAGTTAGTAAGTATCGCCGTCTAAACGATGACACATCATTCAGTTTGTCAGTTTGACAACGCAAAAATAGGGAATTTCCTTCAAACGACAAAGGAAATTCCCTATTTTTTTTGCCAAAAGGTTACATTTTGTTAAATTAACCCTGTTTTTAGATAAGTTTGAGTGTTCCCATGAGGTAAACCAGACCAAATCCGAGTACCATTGAGATGACACCCATAATAATACCAATCTTCGACATTTCACTCTGCTTCACATAACCTGTAGCGAAAGCCAAGGCATTTGGCGGAGTAGAAATGGGCAGAATCATAGCACTCGATGCTGCAATGGCCACGCCAATGAGTACGGTACCTGTGCCACCGATAGGTGCAAGTTTGTCGCCCATGGCACCGCAGACCACAGCCAGGATAGGCATCAACAGCGCTGCTGTTGCTGAATTCGAGATGAAATTCGACAGCATATAGCAGATAGCACCGCCAAGCAGCAGGATGAGCAATGGCGAGAACTCACCGAAGGGGATACTTTCAACTGCATTGGCTGCCAGGCCAGAAGCGTTAAGGCCGTAACCCAATGCGAAACCACCGGCTACCATCCAGATGACTGACCAGTTAATCTGCTCAAGGTCGCGCTTATTGATTACACCCGTCAGGGCGAAGATACAGAATGGAACCATAGCAACGGTGTTGGCATTGATACCCGTAAAACGGTCTGAAAGCCAAAGCACTACGGTAAGGATGAATGTAAAGATGACGACCTTAGAATGGAAGCCCTTTTGCATGCCACCGTCAATCTTCAGCTCGACAGTTTTCTGACTGAAAGGGAAGAACTTTATCAGCAGGCGCCAGCTGATGAACAGCAGGACAACTACCAGTGGGAACATGAACATCATCCACTGTCCGAAACCGAGACCCATGTTCAGTCCCTCAGGATCGTTCAGGTACTTCAGGGCAATGTTGTTTGGAGGCGTACCGATAGGCGTACCCATACCACCAAGGTTGGCTGCTACTGGGATAGACATGGCCAACGCTATACGGCCCTTGCCCTCGGGGGGTAACTGGCGGAACACTGGTGTCAGGAACGTCAGCATCATAGCTGCAGTAGCCGTGTTCGACACGAACATCGAGAACAGACCTGTTACGAGCAGGAAACCCAGCAACACCATCTCACTCTTGGTACCAAAGGGTTTCAGCAATACCTTGGCCAATTGAGCATCCAAACCTGTCTTCGTAGCCGCAATAGCCAGCACGAAACCACCGATAAACAGCATGATAACCGGGTCTGCAAAACAGGCCATCACGCCTTTGTAAGAAAGCAGTTTACCGACCTCTTCCTCGTTTACCATCGGGGCAATACCACTGTCAGTACAAAATAGCAACATCAAAACAATAATGGCAATAGATGTTGCCCATGAGCTGACTATCTCGAGAATCCACATCAGTGTGGCAAAGGCAAAGATAGCAATGACACGCTGTTGTACAATAGTAAGATTCTCAATGCCGAACCACTCGGTTGGCATATTCCAAAGTAACAATGTAACGAAAGCTACCAAAGCAATCTTGATAACTCGTTTGGTACCATCCTCTGGATGATACTTACGCTGATGGCGCATCTTATGGTACGTCTCAACGAGATTAAATCCTTCGTAAATGTGAAACATATATCAGTTCTAATGATTTTTGGTTTCTTTTCGAGGCGCAAAATTACGAAAAAGTTCTGAGTTTAGGGATAGGTATATAGAGGAAAAAGTGCATAAAAATGTAAATCCATAACTTTTCTGCCTCACTTTTCTTCATGCCTCCAATGCTTTGTAACATGGAGTTTGCAAAACTACACATCAGAGACTGCTCCTATAATAAGCTTGACAAATCATCTCGCGTACATTATTTTATAAAGAAAAGAAATTTTTCTTGGATTTTACTTGCAAATATCAAATATTATTCCTAACTTTGCGTCCAAATGAGTTAATTCTTTAATCACACTTAAACACAAACATTATGAAAAAGTATTTAGCAGAAATGGTGGGCACTATGGTGCTCGTACTAATGGGTTGCGGTGTTGCCGTAAGCCTGGGTTGTGATCCTGTCAACAACATTCCCGCTGTGGTGGGTACCGCTTTGGCCTTCGGACTGGCTGTAGTCGCTATGGCCTACACAATTGGCGGCATCTCTGGTTGCCACATTAATCCAGCCATTACCTTGGGTTGCTTCATTGCCGGACGCATGAATGCCAAGGACTGTGGCATGTATATGCTGTTCCAGTGCATCGGTGCCTTCATCGGTTCGTTGCTACTTTACATCCTGACTGCTAATGTACCAGGTTTAGAGGGTACTGGCGCTAACGACTTGCAGGCCAACGTTTCAGTATTGGGCGGACTGCTGGCCGAGATTATCTTCACTTGCGTATTTGTACTCGTTGTTCTGGGTGCTACAGCTAAGACCAATGGTGCTACCAACAACTTCGCAGGCTTGGCTATCGGTTTGAGCCTCGTACTGGTTCATCTGGTATGTATTCGCTATACCGGCACCTCTGTGAACCCCGCCCGTTCGCTGGCTCCCGCCTTCTTCCAGGGAGGTACGGCTCTGGCTAACCTCTGGATCTTCATTGTAGGTCCGTTCGTTGGTGGTGCTTTGGCAGCATGTATCTGGAAACTGATTGAACCAGCAGAGAAGTAAGCTGATGAGATATCTATTATCAACCGTTGTGCTGATGCTGACCGCTATGCCAGTGTCAGCACAATTTGCTATTCCTCGTGATGCCAAGTTAGAGGCAAAGGTAGAGAAGACGCTCGGCAAGATGACCCTTGACGAGAAAATTGGGCAGATGCTGCAGCTGAACCTCGACATTATGGGTAAGTACGATGCCAGCAGGGTCTGGCAACTGAACGAAACCATGCTCGACACTTGCATCTCGAAGTGGAAAGTGGGCTCGATACTCAATGCCCCAGGTACGCGTGCTGCTACGGTGGCGCAATGGCAGGAGTGGATACAGCTGATTCAGAAGAAGTCGATGAAGTATCTGGGTATTCCTGATATCTATGGCCTCGACCACAACCACGGCGTGACCTATACGCAGGGCGGCACGTTGTTCCCCCAGCCTATCAACATCGGCGCATCGTTCAACACAGAGTTGGCCCGCATCGGTGCAGAGATTACGGCCTATGAGAGCCGTGCAGCAAACTGTCCGTGGGTATTTAATCCCGTCGTTGACCTGAGTCGTGACCCCCGCTGGCCACGTGTATGGGAGAGTTTCGGAGAGGATGCTGTCGTCAACTCGAAAATGGTGGTAGCCGAGATTAAGGGCTACCAAGGCGATGACCCCAACCATATCGACCAGTATCACGTAGGTACCAGCACCAAGCACTACTTTGCTTACGGTGCCCCTTGGACGGGTAAGGACCGTACCCCAGCCTACCTGTCGCCACAGATGATACGTGAGAAGTATTTCGAACCATTCAAACAGGCTGCACTGGCTGGTACACTGACCATGATGGTCAATTCGGGTTCTATCAACGGCGTGCCCGTTCATGCCAGCTACGAGTATCTGACCAAATGGCTCAAGGAAGACTTGCAATGGGACGGATTCTTAGTAACCGACTGGGCTGACATCAACAACCTCTTCAGTCGTGAACATGTGGCCAAAGACAAGAAAGATGCCATCCGTATCGCCATTAATGCAGGTATCGATATGTCTATGGACCCCTATAGCGTAGATTTTTGCGTATTGCTGAAGGAATTGGTGAACGAGGGTAAAGTGAAGATGTCGCGTATCGACGATGCCGTGCGTCGCATTCTGCGTGCCAAGTATCGTCTGGGGCTCTTCGACAAGCCAAACACAGGTGGCAAGGGCTACGAAAAGTTCGGTTCCGACGAGCATGCACAAAAGGCTTTGCAGGCTGCCGAGGAGAGTGAGGTACTGCTGAAGAATGAAGGTAACATCCTGCCGTTGGATAAAGGTAAGAAGATTCTGCTGACTGGCCCTAATGCCAATCAGATGCGCTGTCTGCATGGTGGATGGAGCTATACTTGGCAGGGATCGAATGCAGAAGACTTGGCTGAAAAGTACAACACCATCTATGAGGCATTGTGCAACAAATATGGTAAGGATTATATTATATTAGAACAAGGTGTCACCTACAAAGAGAGAGGACGCTACCACGAGGAAAACGAACCTCAGATTCAGAAAGCCGTCAATGCTGCCGCTCAGGCAGACGTCATCATCGCCTGTATTGGTGAAAACTCTTATACCGAGACGCCTGGCAACCTGTCTGACCTCTGGTTGTCGAAGAACCAGCGCGACCTCGTGAAGGCTCTGGCTAAGACGGGTAAGCCCATCATCCTGGTACTGAACGAAGGTCGTCCCCGCCTCATTGCCGACATCGAACCGTTGGCCAAAGCAGTGGTGGACATCCTGATTCCTGGCAACTATGGTGGCGACGCATTGGCTAACCTGTTGGCTGGCGATACCAACTTCTCAGGCAAGATGCCATATACCTATCCTCGCGAAATCAACTCGCTGAACACCTACGACTACAAGGTCTCCGAGGCGGTGGGCACGATGGCTGGTGCTTACAACTACGATGCGAAGGTATCGCTCCAGTGGCCTTTCGGCTACGGCATCAGCTATACCACCTACGAGTACTCCAACCTGCGTGTAGACAAGACTTCGTTCACTGCTAACGATATCCTTACCGTTACTGTCGACGTAAAGAATACTGGTAGTCGTGCCGGCAAAGAGGCCGTATTGCTATACTCCAGCGACCTCGTGGCAAGTATCGTGCCCGACAACCGTCGCCTGCGCGACTTCACGAAGATTGCATTAGAGCCTGACGAGACGAAGACCGTCACATTCCAACTGCCCGCCAAAAACCTCGCTTTTGTTGGTGCCGATGGACGCTGGACACTCGAAGAGGGTGATTTCCTGCTCCGTGTAGGTCGCCTGACGGTACCAACCGTATGTCGAGAAACCAAAATATGGGACACGCCCAACATCTAAGTGATCCCGTTGTGTAAACAAAGAATCTCGCCATAAGTTTTGTGCTTATAGCGAGATCCTTTTCATTTCTAAAGAAAACATATGGTTGCCTTTCGATCTAGAACCGAAAATCACTTCTAACCTCGGTGTGTCACTCACCCGTCCCCTGCCATCTTGAAACCATGTTTTTGCATCTTTATGCACTTCAAACGCGCACGGAGTAAAAGGCCGTTTTGTTACGAGTAAAACGGCATGTTGCTTACTGCAAAAGGGCGTTTTACTTACTGCAAACGTATGAAGTGCTTTGGGTGGGGATATTTATACAAAACATGTATAAGTATGCATTTATGGATGTTTTTCGAAAGGCTTTCACACACACCTAACTACCTACCTCGACATCGTCTCAATGCCTATCTATAAACGGCTGATGGCTTAGTAGGTGTTAGGTACAACAGGTACCTGGTTCTCAGCCCTTTGTACAAAGGCATTATAAAGGATTTAGGTAGGTAATTAGGTGTTTTGGCATAAAAATAAGCATTGATTGTTGATAGTCGAATTACAAACTTACTGAGTGAAAAGTGATAAGTGAGTTTTGCAAAACGACATGTAATGTGTTCGTTTGTGCAAATAAATCCAAAATTAGTTGGTTGGAACATTATTTTTTCACTTTTCACTTTTCGCTTTTCACTTCTTTTTCGTAACTTTGCGCTCAGATTTTTTAATTAGTATTATATAACTATTTAAGTATTATGGTAAATTACAAGGATTTAGGTCTCGTGAATACTCGCGAGATGTTCAAGAGAGCAGTTGCTGGTGGATATGCCATCCCCGCTTTCAACTTCAACACTATGGAGCAGATGCAGGCTATCGTGCAGGCTGCCGTTGAGACAAAGTCACCCGTTATCATGCAGGTGTCTAAGGGTGCACGCAACTATGCTAACGCTACTATCCTGCGCTATATGGCAGAGGGTGCTGTGGCATACGCTAAGGAGCTGGGATGCGCTCATCCCGAGATTGTGCTTCACCTCGACCACGGCGACAGCTTCGAGCTTTGCAAGGACTGTATCGATATGGGCTTCTCTTCTGTAATGTACGATGGTAGCGCACTGCCCTACGAGGAGAATATCAAGATTTCCCGCCAGGTGGTTGAGTATGCCCACCAGTACGATGTCACCGTAGAGTGTGAGCTCGGCGTGCTCGCTGGTGTTGAGGACGAGGTAGCCTCTGAGGTTAGCCACTACACCAAGCCCGAGGAGGTAATCGACTTCGCTACTCGTACCGGCTGCGACTCGCTGGCTATCTCTATCGGTACCTCTCACGGTGCTTACAAGTTCAAGCCCGAGCAGTGCACACGCGACCCGAAGACTGGCAAGCTCGTTCCTCCTCCTTTGGCATTCGATGTGCTCCATGAGATCGAGAAGAAGCTCCCCGGCTTCCCCATCGTGCTCCACGGTTCTTCGTCTGTTCCCCAGGAAGAGGTCGACACCATCAACAAGTTCGGTGGCAACCTGCCCGATGCTATCGGTATTCCCGAGGATCAGCTCCGCGAGGCCTCTAAGAGCGCTGTCTGCAAGATTAACATCGACTCAGACTCTCGTCTGGCCATGACAGCTGCTATCCGCCAGTATCTCGCCGAGCATCCCGACCACTTCGATCCTCGTCAGTATCTGAAGCCCGCTCGTGAGAACATGAAGAAGATGTACATCCACAAGATTGTGAACGTACTTGGTTCTGATGGAAAGCTGGCTCAGTAATTACAGGACAAACTATTAATAAAAAAGAACGGGCGCAAGTGAATTGCGTCCGTCTTTTTTACATACCTATTAACTTTTACTTATAGTACTCGATGGTACGTGTCTGCTCCATCTCCTGACCCATCATCGAACCCTTGCGACTAATCCAGTTGCCGCGGTCGTCATACTTATAGTCGGTGTAGGGGTTGGTCATCTCGTTGCCACCGAAGTTCATACTCTCTGAGGCAGGTGCACCCTTCTCATTATAAGTACGAGTGGTTGTCATGTCCTGACCCATCATGTTCATTGTCTGGCTCTTGATACGACCGTTCTCCCATTTGTAGGAAATGGTGATGTCCTGACCCTGAAAACTCATCTTGGCTGACTGCAGATAGCCGTTGGCATCGTACTTGGCGTCGCTCATACCTTCGCGCTGCATCTTTCCGTCTTGGGTAAAGGTGATGACGATGTCGCGACCCATCATCTGACTTTTGATTGACTTGACTGGACCTGTGGCATCATTAGCCTCAACGTCGTGGAACTTGGTTTGTGCCTGCATGGCAAAAGAAACTGCCAGCATAGCCACCATCATTAAAACTTTCTTCATAGTTGATACTTAAATTTTAGTGTTTAGAAAATAAATACATCAACCCTTAGACGTAGCGACTGTAGAAAGGTTTAATTCTTATTTGTTATTTTTTTGATGCCAGGAATCGTTCAAACTCACTTTCGAAGTTAGGTGTCAACACCCCCTGCCCCATCGCCTCGTTAATCTCTGCAATAGACCAGAAACGGCCACCGTCCAATTCATCCTTCGAAGGCTGGACGCGTCCGTCATAGGTGGTACGGTTCACGTACACTAGCTCACGTTCGCGTTTGCTGTCGAACACATATTTGCCGATAAATTCAGGCACGAAGTCCGTGATACCCAACTCCTCTCGTACCTCTCGACGCAGTGCCTCTTCAGGTGACTCACCATAGTCTATATGTCCACCCACAGCCGTATCCCACTTACCAGGCTGAATGTCCTTCCACTCTGGTCGTTTCTGCAGATACAACTCGCCCTGACTGTTAAACACATGCAGATGTACCACTGCATGCAACAGTCGCGACCCATTATGACACTCGCCACGTGTCGCCTGTCCTATCACAGTTCCCTCTTCGTCAACTATCGGGAACCGCTCTTGCTCATTATCTTTCATTGTCTCTTACAAATTAAGGTCACACGATGTCCGAAAACACTGCATGACAGATATCGTTTGCAAAATTAAGCATAAATTTCTATACACACAAAAAACGATAGACAAAAGTGGTTTTCATAGACCAAGAAAAATAAGAGCCAACAGGTTATCAAAGCTGCTTAACCAGCGTTTCCATCAAAGAAAAAGTAAAAAGGTAACATAATATTTGGCTTTTTACTGGTTTATTCGTACCTTTGCCCGCAAATATGAACAATTATAGAATTATGAAGAAAGTAACGCTGATATTGGTAATGGCCCTGATGGGGCTGGTGAGTTATGCACAGGAGAATGCTGTGCCAGTGGTAAAGTATGGCTATCTGAGCTACGATTCTGTGTTCCAGGCAATGCCTGAATATGCTACGATACAGGTCGGTCTGCAAGCTCTACGCGACAAGTACGAGGCTGAGCAGAAGCGCGTTGAGGACGACTTCAACAAGAAGTACGAGGAGTTTCTGGACGGACAGGCCAGCTTCCCAAAGAGTATTCTGCAGAAGCGTCAGAGCGAGTTGCAGGAGATGCTGGACAAGAGCATTGCCTTCAAGAAGGAAAGTCAGCGCCTGCTAAGTCAGGCAGAGGCCGAGGCTAAGGCTCCGCTGAAGCAGCGTCTCGCTAATGTATTAAAGCAGGTGGGCGAGGCTCGTGGCTATGCCTTCATACTGAATACGGACGGCAATGTAGCTCCCTGGCTGAATGCCACTATGGCCGAAGACTGCACGGAAACAGTAAAAGCGTTGCTGAAATAAGAGGTAAGAGGTGAGAAGTGAGCCAGGACCTATAGGTATTTTCGACAGCGGATATGGTGGTCTGACCATTCTACATGGCATCCGTCAGCTGTTGCCCCAGTACGATTACCTCTATCTGGGCGATAATGCCCGTGCACCTTACGGCACGCGCTCGTTTGATGTGGTCTATGAGTTTACACGTCAGGCTGTAATCCGTCTGTTCGAGATGGGGTGCCACCTGATTATCTTAGGCTGCAACACAGCATCGGCCAAGGCTTTGCGAACCATTCAACAGAACGATTTGCCCAAGCTCGATCCACAACGTCGAGTCTTGGGCGTTATTCGTCCGACAGCAGAGGTTATCGGACAGCTGACGCATTCGCGCCACGTGGGCATCTTTGCCACCGAAGGTACCATCAAGAGCGAGTCGTATAATCTGGAAATTCAAAAACTATTTCCTGATATTCAAGTGACGGGTGTGGCTTGTCCTTTCTGGGTACCGCTGGTAGAGTATAACGAGGCTGACTCGCCTGGGGCCGACTATTTCATTAAAAAGTGTATCGACCAGTTGTTGCGTCAGGATCCTGACATCGATACCGTCATCTTAGGCTGCACCCACTACCCTATCCTACTGCCTAAGATTCACAAGTATATTCCGCGAGGCATCCGTATCGTCTCTCAAGGCGAATATGTCGCCGAATCACTGCAACAGTATTTTGTGCGGCATCCGGACATGGAACAACGCTGCACACAGGGGGGGCAGGTACACTACCTGACGACGGAGAATCCAGAGAAATTCAAGGAACAGGCTCAGGTCTTTCTGAACGAGCCTATCACTGTGGAAAACATCACACTCGGTTAACTAATGGTTATTGGTTAACGGTTATTGGTTATTGTCTCAATAGTCTGCGGGCAAAATAGCGTACAGGATACCATACGCTCAAGAAACCTACGACTATCACGGTAACGAATATCAGCACGATGTCCCAGGGATGGACGCTGACAGGATAGGCATCGACCACGAAATTGCCCTCGCTGGAGCCCAGACGGACAATGCCAAACTGCTGTTGCAGCCAACAGAGCAATAAACCAATAAGGATACCAATAACGGCACCAAAGAATGAAATCATACGACCTTCAAAAAGGAAGATACGGCAGATTTGACTATCGTTGGCACCAAGGTTGCGCAGCGTCTGTACGTCGTTGCGCTTGTCGATAATAAGCATGGATAGCGAGCCGATAATGTTGAAGCAGGCTATCATGAGAATGAATGTCAGGAAGATGTAGGCAATGAGCTTCTCGACCTTCATAATACGGAAGGTATCGTCCTGCTGTTCGTAGCGGTCAAGCACCTGAAACTTCTGCCCAGCAATGGTCTGCATCTCGTCCTTCACACGGTCGAAATTGCTGCCAGGCTTCAGGCGCAGTTCAAGGGAGGATAGCATACCTTCCCGTTGGAACAGGCTGCGTGCAAAGGCCAATGAGGCCAGGATGTAGTTCTTGTCGTACTTGCCCTGCTTCATACAGAACACGACACCAGGCGAATAAAGCTCGTCCTCGACAAAACCTTCGGTGGGGTCTGTCATGTCGAGCTGGCCTTCGCGACGGGGGGCATAGATTTTCATGGCATCCTTATAGGTGTAGCCCAGGCCCATCTGATAGGCAACGCCCAAACCTGGAATACCATAGTTGATATCGGCAGCATGCAGGTCGAAAGTGCCGTCGCCCTCCAGAATTTCGCGGATATGCGTCAGCTGGTCGAAGTTGTCCTCGACACCTTTTATCTTGACCATCAACTGACGATCGCCATAGACAGCCAGTGCCTGATCCTCAAGACATTCCGTGGCCACCTCAACCTCAGGCAGTTGGCGAATCTTGGTCAGAATGGGATCGTTAGCAGGGGCCGTCTTACCTTTGACAGGAACGACTTTCAACTGCGGGTCCATTTGGGTAAAGAAGGATGCCACAAGGTCGTGGAAACCATTGAACACAGACAGCGTGACGACCAAGGCCATTGTGGCAACGGCAACACCAACGACAGAAATGCCGCTGATGACGTTAATGGCGTGGGTAGACTTCTTGGAAAAGAGGTAGCGCCGTGCTATGTAAAATGGAAAATTCATCTTATTATTTACTTCTTGAGCAATTCATCAATGCGCTCAATGTAATCCAGACTATCATCAATAAAGAAGCGGAGCTCAGGGACGATGCGCATCTGATGACGGATGCGGGTGCCCAACTCGTAGCGTATCTGCTTCTCGTTACGGGTAATGTTCTGAATCAGCTCTTCGCCACGCTCAGAGGGGAAAATGCTGAGGTAGGCGGTGCAGATGCTGAGGTCAGGCGATATCTTGGTACGTGTCACGCTGACCATCACACCATGCATGGAGCGAGTCTGCTCCTGAAAGATCAGCGACAGTTCTTTCTGGAGCAGACGGGCTATCTTGTTTTGTCTTGTTTCTTGCATAAATTACTTTTTCTCGTCTTTCTTCTCGTCTTCTACAATTTCCAACACTTCTACGTCGAAAATGAGGGCGCTGAAAGGCTTGATCTGACCTGCGTCGCGATTGCCGTATGCCAGCTCCTGGGGAATGTAGAGCTGCCACTTAGAGCCGACAGGCATCAGAGTGAGGGCCTCAGTCCAACCCTTGATGACCTGATTAGGAGCGAAGGTTGCGGGCTCGCCACCATGCTTCTCGGTAGAGTCGAACACAGTGCCGTCGATGAGACGACCCTCGTACTTTACCTTCACTTTGTCGGTAGTCTTTGCAACAGGACCGTTACCCTTCGTGATCACCTTGTACATCAGACCGCTGGGCAGTACCGTGATACCTGACTTCTTTTTCTTGGCCAGTTTGGCCTGGGCAGCCATAAAGTCCTCGCCAGCCTTTTTGTTGTCGCCATACTTCTCCAGCATAGTCTCGTTCTTGACTTTTTCCATCAAGCGCTGAGCCAGTTGCTGAGCCTCTTCCATGTTCATCAGACCGTCCTTACCTGTGTAACCGCTGACAAAACCAGCCATAAACTGATCCATCGAAATGCTTTTGCTGGCGTCGTCACCAAACAGTTCCTTGTTGATACCAGGCTTCATCTGACGGACAATCTGCTGACCAATCTGCAGACCAGCGTAGTAAGCAGCCTTCTGCTTGTCCTCGTCAGCGTTAACACCCTCTTTCAGACCCTTTACAAAGTCGTCAGTCAGGTTGACATCTATCTTCATCTGCTTGACGAGATAGTCCTTCAAGCCCTGAGTCTGGGCCATACCCATGCTATAGCTCAGCGAATCGATACTCGTTGGGGGTATCTGCTGGGCTTTTACTGAATTGAAAGTAGCACCCACCACAAGAAGGGCGAGTGCTACCATAATAGACTTCTTCATTACTTCTTAGGATTAACTTCGAGGAGTTCAATCTTGAAAATAAGCATAGAGAAAGGCTTGATATCAGCACCCTGCTGACGCTCGCCATAAGCCAGCTCCTGGGGAATATAAACCTCCCAAGTAGAACCAGCAGGCATGTGAGTCAGAGCGTCTGTCCAACCCTTGATAACCTGATTAGCACGGAAGTCGGCAGGCTGACCACGCTTGTATGAGCTGTCGAACACCTTACCGTCGAGGGTCTTACCTTCGTAGTGTACCTTTACGCGAGAGGTGTCAGCAGGAACAGCACCAGTACCTTCCTTCAGAACCTTGTACTGAACACCACTGGGCAGTACCTTTACGCCTTCCTTTTTGGCATTATCAGCCAGGAACTTCTCGCCCTCCTTCTTGTTGCCACCGAACTCCTTCTCCAAGTTCTTAGCCTTGATGGCGCGCATCATGTCCTGAGCCACCTGACTAGCAGAGTCAACAGTCATCAGACCACCCTTGCCAATAGTACCGGCTACGAAGCCAGCCATGAAGTTCTTCAGAGAGATGCTCTTGGTAGAGTCGTCACCAAACAACTCGTGATTGATACCCTTTACCATCTGGTTAGAAATCTGCTGACCAATCTGGATACCTGCATAGTAGGCAGCCTTCTTCTTGTCGTCGCCAGCGTTAGCGCCCTCGTTCAGACCCTTGATAAAATCGTCCATGTAAGCGGTGTCAACACCCAGACGACCTACGAGGTAATCCTTCAGACCCTGAGTCTGAGCCATACCGATAGCATAACTTACGGTGTCAATGTCTGTCTTCAGGTTTGCCTTTGGCGTACCATTGCCGCATGACCACATCATGACGGCAGCAACTGCTGCGATAGCAGCGAAAGTAAACTTTTTCATTTTAATCTTAAAATTTTAATACTTATTTTTGTTATCAATTTTATTCTTACATCACTTCGATGAGCTCAACATCGAAGACGAGAGCTGCAAAGGGAGGAATAGAACTGCCTGCACCACCCTCGCCGTATGCCAGACGATAGGGGATGAAGAAGCGATACTTGGCGCCCTCCTGCATCAGCTGCAGACCTTCCGTCCAACCAGCAATTACCTGTTGCAGTCCGAATACGGCAGGCTCGCCACGCTGGATACTGCTATCGAATACGGTACCATCAATGAGGAAACCTTCGTAGTGGCATTTCACCGAATCCTTGGCACTGGGCTTCTTACCGTTACCTTCTTTCAGCACCTGATACTGCAAACCAGAGGGCAGGGTAATAACTCCGTCCTTCTTGGCATTCTCGGCCAGATACTTCTCGCCAGCTTCTTTGTGTGCCTTACCAGCTTCAGCGCGCTGCTTGCTGATTTTCTGCTCCTGCTGAGCAAAGAATTCTTGAACAATCTGCTGAGCCTCGCTGCTCTTTATCTTTAAATCCTTACCACCCAGAACATCCTTCACGGCCTGGGCAAAATCATCGATATTCAGCTCCTGACCACCCATGTTTGCCAACTGGTGACCGATGCCAATACCTAATGCATAACTCACTTTATCCATGCTTCTTATACCTTATTATTATAAAAACGGCTGCAAAGTTACAAATAATCCATGATTTTCGTGCGATATTTCGCGAAAAATTACTAATTTTGTGCATTCTTAATACTTTAGCTTATGAAAAAGATTGTAGTTTTAACAGGTGCAGGCATGTCAGTAGAGAGCGGACTGAAGACTTTCCGTGATGCTGACGGCCTTTGGGAAGAGTATCCAGTACAGAAAGTTGCCACACATGAAGGTTGGCTCAACGATCCGACGTTAGTTACCAACTTCTATAACATGCTGCGCAAGAAGTGCTGGGGCGTAAAACCCAACGAAGGCCACAAACTGGTGGCTGAATTAGAGAAGAAATACGATGTGACGGTAGTGACGCAGAATGTGGACAACCTGCACGAGCAGGCTGGTTCCAAGAAAGTTATCCACCTGCATGGCGAACTGATGAAGGTGTGTTCGAGCACCGACCCTGACAATCCACGCTATCAGCAGACGCTGACACCCGAGAATTGTGAGATTGAACCAGGCACGAAGGCTGGCGACGGCTCTTTGTTGCGACCTTTCATCGTATTCTTTGGCGAAGCAGTACCTAACATCACTATTGCTGCTGAGGAGTGCCAGACAGCCGATATCTTCATCATCATCGGTACGTCACTTAACGTATATCCTGCTGCTGGTCTTCTCCATTACGTTCGTCCAGGTGTTCCCGTTTATCTGATTGACCCCAACCCCATTAGTGCTGGTAAGAGTGTAACACAGATTCAAAAGGGTGCCTCGGAGGGTATGAAGGAGTTGATTCAGAAACTGTAATAAAAAAGTAAAGCCACCTCTCACAGGCGGCTTTACTCCGAGGAAAATGATAAATATAGATTAAAATTACTAGTTGTGTGCGTTACAAAGGTACGAATAGTTTTTGAATCCGCAATACTTTTTTCAATAAAAAGTGCCGATTTAACGCTATTTTAACACTTACTACCCGTTTTTTATCTATCAATCTTCTTTTGTATTCAAATTTTCGCTTTTCAAGATGCGCTGATAGGTGTCATTATCGTTAAGAATGCGCTCAGCTTCCGTCAACATTTTGTCTGTACGAAGAGCCACTTGAAGTTGGCCGCCTTGATAATAATAAGCCGAAACAATCTCCTGCTCCAGCAACATCTGAATCTCCTTCCGATGGGCATCTAAGTCGCGAGCCACATCATGATGGTCTATCTTGGCCTTCAGTGCATCGAATTCTGCCTTGGCATCGTCGTAATAGCCTTCGAACTTGGCAGTCTTTATCAGTTCGTCAAACTGTGACTTACTTACCTGGTCGTAGGTAAATCCAGCCTTAATGACACGCTGCTTGAAATCCTCGTAGTCGGCATCCGTTAAGTGGAAGTCCTTGGGAGAGGCTATAGTGGGGTGCTTCGAGATGTAGTCCACGGCATAATCGAACATGACCTCCGTAGAGTCCATGCGGTCCAGATACAGCGTGATGTTAGCCATTGTATCGGGCTTCACCTCCACGTCGGGCTTGATACCTTCCTTCATTTTGATGCCTCGTCCGCTGGGCAGATAATAACGGGACGTCGTCAACTTCAGGTTGGCATTGTAGGGCAGATTGATGTTGGGCACCTGCACAAGTCCCTTTCCATACGTACGCGTACCTATTATTATACCACGCTTCAAGTCCTGTAAGGCGCCACTGGTAATCTCTGAGGCAGAGGCCGTCTCACGATTCACCAATACCACGATGGGCATTACCGTGTCCAGCGGTTCCATACGTGTCCTGTAGTCATTGTTGGCACGCTTCAGCTTTCCCTTTGTCTCTACGATACGCTGCCCCTTGGGCACCCACATATTCAGGATGTCCACACATTCTGACAGCGAACCGCCACCATTGTTTCTCAAGTCCAGTATCAGCTTCTCGGCACCCTGTTTCTTCAGGTCGAGGAAAGCCAGTCGCATGGGTTTCGCCGGCTCGCCAGTAAATGTGTTCAGATTGATATACCCTACCCTATTGTCCAACATGCCATACCATGTAATCTCAGGCATCTTGATGGCACGACGCGTCATCTTGAAACTCATCTTCTTACCCGTTGAGGGGCGCTGAATCTTTAGCATAAACGTCGTACCAGGCTCACCACGCAGATGGCTGCTTACATACGATACGCTCTTGTCTGTCGTCACCGTATCATCAATCTGCAGAATGATGTCACCCTTCTTCAAGCCCGCCTCGGCAGCAGGCATACCCTCGTAGGGCTCGTCAATTACCACACGTTTCAGCTTCTGGTGGTAGCGGATCAAGGCTCCTATACCAGCATACTTACCCGTCAACATCGTCTTCAGGTCCTTCTGACGCTCCTCAGGATAGTACTCCGTATAGGGATCCAGCGTGTTCAGCATCGCATCGATACCTGCCGTAATCACCTTGTTGGCATCCAGCGTATCTACATACATCAAGTCCAGATTCTTGTAGAGCGCATTGAATATCTCCAGATTCTTACCAACCTCCAACTGATGGTTTTTGCTATTCTGACCGTATGCCGTCAGCGACAGCAAGCACACCATTATCTGTAGTAAAATACTTCTTTTCATCTTTATTATTATTTATTTTGGGGGCAAAGGTACGATTAAGTGAGCAAAATGCCAAATTTTGGAGCAGCGAAAATAGAGAAAAATGTTTTTTTCTTTATTGAGTCGTGATAAAATTCGATAAAATCAAATTTATTTGGATATTTTCGAGCGAAAGTACCTTCGATGAAGTCAAAATTATAAAAAAATACCCATACCATGAATTTTTTCGCCAAAAAGTTTGCACGTTTCGAAAAATTGTCTTACCTTTGCACCCGCAAATCAGAAATGATGCGCACCTGCTTCAGTAGCTCAGTTGGTTAGAGCACCTGACTGTTAATCAGGGGGTCGTTGGTTCAAGCCCATCCTGAAGCGCAAAGGAAATCAAGGAGTTAGAGGAATCTAACTCCTTTTTCATTTCCCCGTCTGAACAAATTTTGGTTATATATTGGGATATTTTTAAGTATCATCTCCTATAGTATCATAGAGTTCAAATGTGTTATGAACTCCGTTTCAGACCATATCACTGAGGCCATAATTATCCATTATTAGTCTAAATGGGTACGTAATCATTCCATTCTTACAGACATCCCATATATAGAGAATTCTGATTCATCAATCCCATATTCCTCTTCGTCAGCCTCGTATAAAATATCCTCGATTCCTTCGATAAACTGCTGTCCGTATTTACGATTCCTTAGACCTTCGATACCGAGGAGCCTGTAATAAAGCTTGTGGAGGAAGGCGATTTTGTCCACCGTTTCCTCATTCCTGAATCTCAGCATTGAATACCCATGCTCAGCAAACTCAAGGTCTTTCCTTTGGTCTTTACGCTGGTGACGCTTTTCGTTATGACAACCTCCATCGATTTCCATGACAATTTTAGCGTCCGGCAAGAAAAAATCCGGATAGAAAACAACACATTTTCTGAAACTCACCCTACGGTTGCGCCAAATTTCGTTCTTGATGCACTCTGGCAAATACGAGAAGACCTGTCTCTCTGAATCAGTGCGCGTTTCAATACGATGGAACATTTTCTTTGACTCCTTTTTGTTAGGCGATGATGTTTTTTTTATTTTTTGTCTCATAGCTCTTTATTTTTATGTTTCCCCCACCCAAGGGGCGTAAGGGGACTGTTTCTAATTTCGTTGCAAGATGTACGAGGAAAGGATGGCTTTAGAGCAAGACTTCGACCAAAAATACTACCCGCAGGTGTGGAGATTTTTGCGGCAAACCCTCGGCTTGGCCTTGCTCATAAGACAGCCACTCGTAACTTTTCATAGAAATTTGAGATAGTCATCCTTAGCCCGGTGTTAGGAAATACCTTCTGACATCCATGTCCGATACAACAGTATCGTTTCATTCGTTGTATCACATAAATTGTAGTTCTGCGATATTTCCTGTGTTCCTTCGAACTCGAAGGAACACCGACTTTTTTCATTCATCTGGATGAGGACATTTTTGTAAAAGCCAATAATAGTCGTATCACGGAGTGCAAATGGCATCTGACGTGTTTTAACTATTAAAGGCATAAAAATACTAAAATGATACGGCTTTCTATAAAAAACAAACTGACATACGACCATTGAAAATTCTGTAACCCATTTGCTATTTTAGAACACCATTTTTGATAAGGTATCTGACTTGCTTGAAAAGATTACCCCAATTCTCCTCGTCAGATTGAATTTTCTTGATGATGTCTTTCGCAACAATACTTGAATAGTTGTCGTCAACAAGAGCATATTCAACCTCCTTGCACAAGCTTTCAATGGTCAATTCTTCAAAATTCCAACAATCAGCAAAAGCTGGGTCTACAAGATTAAAGCGAAGATCTTTCCCGAATTCGATCTTATAGAGACGTAGGATCTCGTTGTATTTCTGATCATCTACAACTCCCTTGCATAAATCCTGTGCTCTACACAATACATGATAACGGTTGGGAATCAGGTGGAAGTGGTATAATACACTCTTGGAAAAACATGCCGAAACAAAATCCAGAAATTCATGAAGCTCATCACATGGATCTTGAATGTAGTACAGTAAGTCGTCCAACTCGATGAATGGAACAGAATCTGGCATGTTCCAATCATGAACTTGCTTTGACCATTCTATGCACTTACTTTCTTCTGGGAGAGAGAAACCTGCCTTTTGAATTACCTTCATAACAGCAGGAAGATACTTGATATTGTCCTGTCTTTCTAAACGAGCAACAAAGTCCGTTCCCAGTAGGCGAAAGCTGTTGACAGGTGGTGTTGGCCCGTCCGCTTTTGTATGCGATTCCCAACTGCGCTGCCATTCATCAATCATGGCGGCAAACTCTTTTCTCTCTGTACTCAGCACGTAATCGTGGTTCTTTTCCTGAGTTTTGTTTTTTAAATCTGAATTCTTCATACCAATTATTGCTGTATCTTATTAATGATGATGTCAATCATCTCCTCCATCGTCAGTCCTTCTGTAAAAATCCGCTTGGGGATGCTAGCAGAATAGTCTCCGTAAAGTTTTATTTTCTTGTCCTCGTAATCTTCATCAGCTTTTAGGACTGGATTTACCAATGGCGAAAGAAGATTTCCAATGTCATTCTTGAATCTTGTATGCGGAACAAGCTCCTCGATGGTTGGATTATCAATATCAATACAATGAGCACTGCTAAGATCTACACAGCACAGGGCGTATTTGTCTGCATTTCTGCAAGCCATGCGAATCTGGTTTTTGCTCATATAGGCTGGAGTCATAAAGTTCCGCTTGGATTTAACTTCGATATAGTAAACATCTTGCCCATTGTAGTTAATGATTATGTCTTGTCCGTTCTGTATATCATCAACCTCAATGCCCGTATCTGCTAATCCTGCGGTTTTTACCAGGAGTTTATCTCCCAGTTCATCGGCAATCTCTCCTCGTATCATATCTTCTATGCGCTTGCCAATGCTATACATTAACTCAAAATTGGCCTGTTCCTGTCTTTCTTGTTCTAAAATTCTTTGCGCGCGGCTGATTATTTCTGCCATGTTGCTTTGTTCTGCCAATTCGGCCAGCGCAGCCAGAGTTTCCTCATCGCTCTTCATCAGACGGTAAACGTCATTCTTTTTGCTGCCACTGACTGCATTTTTGAAGAAGATGTTCTGCTTGTTATCCCGGATGTTTTTAAAGAGTTTTCCCCAACCGTCCTCGTCCAAATCTATCTTCTCGATGATTTCGATTGTAGTTTTACTCGAATAATCGTCCTCTGCCAGCTTCTCCTCTATATCCTTGCTGACATCCTCCGCTTTAAGCTCCTCAAAAGGCCAATAATCCTCAAAATCATGACGTACAAGATTTTCTCGCAAGTCATCACCAATCTCCTGCTCGTAGATTCTCAGCAAGTCCTCGCACTTATCCTCACCTATCGTATTCTTCTTAAGATCATCTGCCAGGCACAGCGAGAAGTAGTGATTTGGGAAAATAGCATAAAGTCCAATTTGTTTCTTAAAGGTGCCGACGCTTGTAATTTCCTTAAGGAAGTTATCGTATATGTCTAGGTTATTTTTAACCCACTCGACATCTTCACATGAAAGCTTATACATATTGTATTCTGTCAGGAAACGGAATGAATTGTCATAGAGGTCTACCTCGTTTTCTTGCAGCTTGGGGATTATCACCTCATGATATTCTACTTGCCCGTAGCGGCAAATGATAGGCATAAGTCTATTCCTGATATTGTTACCGCTATTGATGGTAAATGCCATACAATAGTCAATGATCGCACGTTCAATATCCTCGCCCATGTCTGTACTGATACCATCACCAGTGGAGATTTCTTCACGCAGATTGTCTATCGCCATCTTGATGTCATCGCGTAGATTTTCCCTGTCATATACGTCAAACTCATAAATGTCAGTGAATTCCTCATTAACAAATCTATCTGTGTCAGATTCAATAAGAGGTCTGGCAATCTTATATAAGTCAGGTGTGATTTGCGCTGCATTCCTTAGTTCGTTTGCTTTGCGAAGCACACCTTCCCTGTTGGGAATTAAGGCATTCGACGTAAACAAGCTGTCGAATTTGCAGGCCTTAATAAACAGAAGAAAGTCGTGAAGTCCATCAGATAACCCCTGAACGTTTTGAGCCACATCTGTTACACCAATGAACGGTTGTACATTTAGATGCCCCCAACCTCTGACTATCTTCGACCAATCCAGACATTCAGATTCAACGGGCAGCACATAGTTGTTGCCCAGCTGGGCATAGTTGCACACAGTATGCAGATACATACCATTCCCTTCGGTTTCCAGACAATCGACGATACCATCATCTAAAAGATATAGTTCTGAATCTGCAACAGACATGAGCCCTTTTCCTGTTGGAATCATTTGAAGCGTTGCATAGAAAGAACCCCATTCATCTTCAAGCCCTTTGATGAAAGCAGCCTTGTTTGCATTATCGTATTTGCCGGGATTGAAGCAAAGAACACCCAAAAGCTTTGTGTTCTCTATTTCTGATACATGTCCAGAGAGCCATTCGAACACCATTTCTTTCATATGGTTCAGTACTTCTATATTATGTTCTGATTCCTTTTCATTATTTTCGTTCCCATCAGGCAGGTACAATCCGTTACGCTTCTCTTCCGGTTTGAAATTGCGGGAATGAAAAATATAGTTGAATCCGAAATCTTCTGTACCTAACAGCGGGAAATGCATAAATAACTTGGATATACCATCCAGACAGCATGCCTTTGTTGGCGTTTCCAAAGGAAGTATAATGCGCTCATCGCCATTGTCAGATTCCAGGTAGTAGATGTCCATAGGCAGATTCTTTCCATTTCGTACCATTTCAATACGCATCACCTTTAGTTCTTGTTCGTCTGGACGTAGAACCTTTCTAAAGGTCACATGTATATTATTAATGTTGTCATCTACCTGACACTCTGTTATTCGGTCATTAAAGAGCATCACGTAAGGCATCTGCTTGATGGCGGCCTCTAATCCTTTGGCTGCGCCATCTTTGTGGTGTGCTGGTAAAGCGTAATCAAAAGTCGTCCATTCCTGCCTTTCAGAAGAATATGGCCTATTTAACAACTCGTCTGTTTGCTGAAGCTGAGACGTAATCTTGTTAATCAGTTCGTCAATACTTCCATGAGCGCGATCAATCTCGAACCCATCAAGATCAATATACATGCCTTCGCCAATCTGATATGAGCCATACAGCAAGAATTTCATGCCGTAGTAATGGGTGGTTAAGAACCCTGTACCATACTGTCCGACGGTTTCTTCGTTCTCTTTGAACTGTCCGCTGACCTGCTTGATCAGTGAGCTAAGGGAGTCCATGTCAAATGGTTTGCCGTTATGGGAAAACTTGAACGACTTGTCAGTC